>Ga0315334_10000217_pt1 | contig 37043 bp, 30 predicted proteins | sample M150034915metaG_FD_205555 | JGI IMG/M metagenome (GOLD analysis project Ga0315334, IMG submission 205555) | Ammonia-oxidizing marine archaeal communities from Monterey Bay, California, United States - M1 500m 34915 | ecosystem: Environmental > Aquatic > Marine > Intertidal zone | place: USA... | reverse complement strand
AGCGAGTCGCTAAGCAGTATGCGGATGATCCGCGAAGTGCGCAAGATATTGCGACGGTGCCGATTGGACCGCTAACAGAGGGTGTCGATATGATTTCGGCGGCTGCGTGGACTGTGGTAGGCAATGTGTTATTGAATCTAGATGAAACATTGGCGAAAAGGTAATTCAATGAATCCATTTACCAAAAATTTACAAATCCGAACTCGCCGTCACTTTATGCAGAATTGCGGAGTGGGTCTCGGGGCGATGGCATTGAATTCGATCGGGGGAAACGAAGTGGTTCAGGCGGACGAGATTCCCAATCCGGTTGCCGCCAAAATATCGCATTTTGCGGGTAAAGCAAAACGAGTGATTTATTTGCATTGTGCTGGCTCCCCACCGCACCTCGACCTTTTTGACTACAAACCTGAACTTGTAAAACGCAATGATGAGCCTTGTCCAGACGAATATTACGAAGGCAAAAGGTTTGCATTTACCAGTGGGCGTCCGTTGTTGTTAGGGACACCTCAGAAATTTCGGCAGCACGGTGACAGTGGGCAGTGGATGTCCGAAGCTTTGCCCAAGTTGTCGGAAATTGCTGACGATCTAACGATTGTCAAATCGATGAATACCGAGCAGTTCAATCACGCCCCAGCTCAGTTGCTGATATACACCGGATCACCCCGCTCGGGTCGCCCGTCGATGGGAGCGTGGACTGCGTACGGCCTTGGCAGCGAAAATAAAAATTTACCTGGGTTTGTCGTGCTAATTTCTGGTGGTGTCGCGCCGAGCGGTGGAGCGGATAATTGGGGCAGTGGGTTTTTGCCATCGGTCTATCAGGGCGTACAGTGTCGTAGTAAAGGAGATCCAGTCCTGTACGTATCCAATCCTAAAGGTTTGGATCGCAATATGCGTCGCATTAGTCTCGATGCACTGCGGGACTTGAATCAGTTGCAGTCCGAGGAACTAGGCGACGCAGAAACCCAAACGCGGATTGCACAGTATGAATTGGCATTTCGCATGCAAGTGTCTGTACCCGGAGTAATGGATATTTCACAAGAGACACAACATACGCTCGAAGAATACGGAGCGAAGCCAGGTGAATCGAGTTTTGCGAACAATTGTCTGCTGGCCCGTCGCCTAGCCGAAAGTGGCGTTCGGTTTATTCAATTATTCGACTGGGGCTGGGATTTCCATGGTACGAGTGCTGCAATGGGGATTCGAGATGGATTGCGAACGCGGTGTAAACCGATGGACCAAGCGGTGGCTGCGTTGATTAAAGACCTCAAAGCTCGCGGAATGTATGACGAAACATTGGTGGTTTGGGGAGGTGAGTTTGGCCGGACACCTTTCAGAGAAGGTCGTACCGCGAAAAGCAAAGTACTCGGACGCGACCATTTTCCAGATTGCTTCACGATGTTCATGGCTGGCGGCGGAACGAAGCCAGGTCTCAGTTACGGTAGCAGTGACGAGCTTGGATTCACGGTTGCGGAAAACAAAGTACATATACATGACTTGCAAGCGACAATATTGCACTGCCTCGGTATGGACCATGAGCGTTTGACCCATCGTTTTCAAGGACGCGATTACCGCCTAACCGATGTGCATGGCAATGTAGTGCATGATCTGCTTTCGTAGAAAATAGCTTTTGCCTTCGAGTTCACTTTTCCCTTCGTTTAAGGAATACTCATGCAGGACATTCGGGTTGCCGCTGTAAGTATCAATAGTCCACTTGATGCGGGTTCAACGATGCTTGATTGCCTCGATGAATGGACCGGTAAAGCGGTTGCACAAGGGGCAGAGTTGATTTTGTTTCCCGAGTTACAATTGTTTGGTCATTGTAATCCTCGCACGTGGGAATTAGCGGAATCTGTGCCTGCTGGCGAGGCGACACAACGGACGATTGAAATTGCCAAAAAGCATTCGGCAACGCTTTGTGTTGGAATTAGTGAAAAAGAAGATGAGGTAGTTTTTAATACACAGTTTTTAGTTGGGCCAAATGGTTTCATCGGGAAACAGCGAAAAATACACCTGTCTCGTGATGAGGTATTGTTTTACAAGGGTGGCCGAGATATACCCGTCTTTGATATTGGTAAATGTCGTGTGGGGATGATTATTTGTTACGACAATCAATTACCCGAGGTGGCGCGAATTCAGGCGTTGCGTGGAGCGGATGTGCTGTTGATGCCGCATGCCGCTCGAGTAAAGATGTGGGATGAGTCGGCGGATTCCATGGCAACAGCGCGGCAGCATACGCATGAATATTTTACTTCCTGTTATGCGCAGCGAGCGCGGGAAAATGCGTGTTTCGCCGTGTTGGCAAATCAAGCCGGACGCGCGGGTTATGTAGACACGTACCCACGGAATTCTCCAGCGCAACCTCACCATTGTGGCGGGGCATTGGTATTCGCGCCAGACGGAGACTTAATAGGTAGCACGCAAAGGGACGTTATTCAGGACGAAATGATCGTTGTTGATTTGTTGCAAGAACGTATCGCCCAGGAACGTAGCCTGCCAAACTACACGTTAAAAACTCGCCGCCCCAACCTGTACCAAGAATTGGTCATCGAACAAGTCAAATGTTGATAGCTCAACCATAAATTGACGCAAATGATTTTTGGTATTTTGGATCGTTTCTGCTATTCTGTTGGTGGTGCACCGTATTATGAAATAGCGCAAAAATTAAAGCAGCGACATGAGTATTTGGAACTGGCAACAAGCGTTTGACGGAGTTGCAGCAGGCTATCAAATTTCACTCGGTGAAGCCGACACTCCGATATTGAAGTCGCGATTTATTGGGCCGCGGGTCGGACTGAAAAATCTCTATTTTAAGATTGAGTCAGCGAATCCGACAGGAAGCTTTAAAGACCGGTATGCTGCAGTTGCGGTTTCTCACATGTTGGCCAATGAACAGACCAAATGCTTAGCGACGTCCAGTGGCAACACAGGGGCGGCGTTGGCTGCTTACTGTGCGTTAGCAAACATAGAATGTCACATCGCCGTTGTCGAAGATGCTCCCCTTGGCAAGCTTCAACAAATGCTCGCCTACGGCGCGACGGTCCATCGAATTGAAGGATTTGGCACGCAACCGGAAACCACGCAAGCGGTTTTTGACGAACTGGAAACGGCTTCTTCGGCAGACAATGCGGCACTTCAAATTAGTGCCTTTCGGTACAGTCCCGTCGGCATGAACGGACTTAAGTCATTAAGCTATGAATTGCAAACGCAATTACCAGACGGTATCGACCACGTATTTTGCCAAGCGGGCGGCGGTGGTCTAGCGTTAGGCGTGGCTCTGGGGTTTCTAGATATAGAAAAGTCCGCCGGTACGTTCTCGCCACCAAGGGTTCATATAGTACAACCCGAGGGGAATGACACAATGGCATCAGCTTTACGATTTCCAGATGATTCGCCACGAGCTGTCGATTGTTGGACGCGCATCAGCGGACTACAGGTTGCTAGCGTGGTTGATGGCCAGGAGGCGGTCGACGCTTGTCACAAAACTGAGGGCAATGGGTTTCTTGTTATCGATGACACTGTGTGGGAGTGTCAGCGCACATTGGCTGATACGGAGGGGGTGTTTTGTGAACCTGCTGGTGCGGTGTCGGTTGTGGGAGCGATCACGGCATTCCAGATGGGGCACGTACAAGCGGATGATATCGTTGTTTGTCCCATCACCGGGAGCGGGTTTAAGGACCCGGCGAGCGTGAGTCGGATGAACCAAAATAGAGATTGTCCCAGCTTGTCTCTGGAGAATTTCCAACAACTCTTCGAACAATGATGGGAAAGACTAATTTTCGTCTTTTGATAAATGCGATATTCACGGTAGAATACGTGTATAATAAAAATTGATATGTCAACGATTGCACTAAGAACTAAGGTTGTTGGACTATGCTTAAAATTTTGGATCCAAGTGATACTGGGAAAACACATTGTGACGGAGTGTCGCGGCGTAACTTCCTGCAAGTCGGGGCGCTAGGTGCTGGTGGACTTACATTGCCAGGTTTGCTTTCACTCGAGGCAAAACAAGGGATTCGCAATAACCCCAAATCAGTCATCTTGGTTTACTTGGTCGGCGGTCCGCCGCATCAAGATATGTTTGACCTCAAACCAGACGCACCGCGAGAAATAGCGGGTCCGTGGAAACCGACGGCAACCAACGTAAATGGAATCGAAATTTGCGAAGCTTTGCCGCTGATGGCACAGCGCATGGACAAGTTCACTGTGATTCGCTCGTTAAGCGACGCCCAAGCTGGCCACGACGCTGTTCAATGTTATACCGGAAGAACCAATGCCGGTCAGAAACCGGCCGGCGGTTGGCCTCAATTTGGATCCCTCGTCAACAAAATTCAAGGCCAGCACGTTCTTACGACTCCAGGTTTTATTAGCCTCTGCTACCCTTGTACGCACGGTCCATATAACGAACCCGGCCCAGGATATCTTGGACCAGCTCACGCGGGATTTCGGCCTCTTGGCCCAACCCGTAAAGATATGATCCTCAATGGGATTACAACGGACCGTTTGTCAAATCGCAAAGCACTGCTCGCTAGCTTCGATCAGTTCCGCCGCGATACGGATGCCAGTGGTACACTCAAGGGTGTTGATGCATTTACGGAACAGGCGATGGGTATCTTGACTGCCTCACATTTAGCGGAAGCGCTCGATCTTTCCAATGAAAGCGAAGCAACACGTGAACGATATGGCACGGGTAATCCGAAAAAGTTCATCGATGCCAATGGTGCGCCACGCGTTCCCCAGAGTTTTCTAGCTGCCCGGCGACTGATCGAAGCTGGCGCGCGTATCGTGACCGTCAATTACAGCAAGTGGGATTGGCACGGCGGACTCAATGCGGAAGGCCGCGCAAACAACTCAATCTTCCTTCGCGAAAAAGAGGATTTCCCTATTTTTGATAAAGGCATAACAGCGCTAATTGATGATTTGTATGAACGTGGATTGGACAAAGATACGGCCGTACTTGTATGGGGTGAATTTGGTAGAACACCTAAGATTAGCGCCAAAGTCGGTCGCGACCATTGGCCACGAGTTGCTTGTGCTCTGATGGCAGGCGGCGGTATGCGGCACGGGCAAGTCATCGGAAAGACCGATCGTATAGCTGGGGAACCCGTGGATCGCCCCGTTTCTTTTCAGGAAGTGTTTGCAACGCTGTACCGTCATTTGGGAATTGACGTTCGCACAGCGACAGTTCCAGACCTGCATGGTCGTCCGCAGTATCTGGTGGATCCTGGGCAAGAAGCGATTGCAGAATTAGTCTAGGGTTTTCGCAGCCGGTTTAATTTCGGAGAGGGATTCGGATGAATAGAAGATTCTGCAAGCATGCTATTTGGGTTTTATTGGTGGCGTTGGTTAATATGACGTTGGTTAACTCAAATGCCATGAGCGCACCAATAACTATTGAATTACATCGGGGTAATTCGCCGCAAACTCAAGCTGTATTGACCACTTACCTCGCTGACGAACCTAACGGGATCTCGGTGCTTATATGCCCAGGTGGAGGCTACGGGGGATTGGCAATCCAACCCGAGGGACATGGTATTGCTCGGTGGCTAAATCAACATGGAATCAGCGGTTTCGTATTGCAATATCGGATGCCGAAGGGGCGGAATACTGTTCCCCTCGAGGATGCGCAAATGGCGCTAGCGATGATTCGAAAGCAGGCCAAACAGTGGAGTATAAATCCTCGTAAAATTGGTGTGATGGGATTCTCTGCTGGGGGTCATTTGGCATCTACAGTAGCAACCCATGCTCGCAATCGAAATGAACGTCCCGCTTTTAGCGTTTTGGTATATCCAGTGATTAGTTTGGGTGAGCACACACACGGCGGATCACGAAGAAATCTACTCGGAAACGAACCTAGCGACGAATTGATTGCCCAGTATTCGAATGAACTGCGAGTGAATCGTAAAACTCCTCCGGCATTCTTGACACATGCTGTCGATGATACAGTGGTCCGCAAGATCAACAGTGAAATGTATCGGGACGCCTGTCGTGAACATGGAGTGCCGGTTGAATATTTGGAGTTGCCCAACGGAGGGCATGGTCTTAACGGTTACCAAGGGACTTCGTGGGATGCTTGGCAGAAAGCCTCTATCCCGTGGATCAAAGGCCTATGGTAAACCGCTACTCGACATTAAAAGTGGTTGTTGGGTCGAGTGGGTAAATTGGTCGTGGTAGTTGTTGCCAGTTAAAGCCTGAGATGTCGCTCATGGTAGCACCCTGCGTGTCGACGCGAATGATTTGAGAGGCCCAGTCGGCGTAGTATTGAAAATTGCTCGCTGTCTTCAAGACGATCATTTTTGCGCCGCTGGGATCAATGCCGAAATGTTCATACGTGGCGGGGTGATTGCCGCCCACCCCCGCTGTTTCACTGACGACGATCTTAATACAGCCACAGCTTAGCACAACCGCGCGCCCCGCACTAAATGAGTCCATACCAATGCAGTTTGCCTGGATTTCACCGCCTCCTATGGCGTTGACTTGTGCAGTTAGTTGGACGGGGGTGCTGTAATCGCCGCTCTGTTTACCACCGAGTTTAATTTTAATAGTGCTCTCAATTCCGGCCTTTATTGCTTGTTCAACAACTTCGGGGTCAACCATCGTCAGCAATACAGGTTGTTGTACTTCTTGCCGAATCATTTCCTTCAACAAAATCGTGGAATCTCCTGCTGCTCCGCCAAAGACGCTGTCTCCGGTGTCTGATAAAACGACTAAGCCGTTGTCGGTTTCTAGTGCTTGTCGAATGGCATCTGCCGGTGAAATGCTCTCCTGCAGCAAAAATCTGTCGCGCTGGTCCCAGGCAAACTGTGCCAAGCGATTAGCGTGTTTTTCGGCTAAAGCGATGTCATTGTTTGTAACGACCGAGACTGCCCAGCCACCTTCAGGGACGTCAATCCATGGCTGCATCGGAAATGTGGAAGCCGAAACCACACCTGCGAGCGTTTCAATTTCACGGGCAAGTTCAAACCACTCTCGCATGGGTCCGGCGGGCGATGTTAAAAATTGTTCCTGGTGAGTGATGAGTGGTATCTTCTTCCAGGCAATCGTCGGAGTTAACTTGCCCAGTAGAATGTTGAACAATAATGTGGCAGCGAGCTGGCCTGTTTCCCAGGGGTGATGCGGTTGCGTCCGATGAGCGACTAGGGCATCACAATGTTCAACCATGGCATGGGTGAGGTTGGCATGGTGGTCCAGTGCTAACACGATTGGAACGGAATCACCGAGAACGTCGCGGCAGGCTTGCAATAAATGTCCTTCACAATCGGAATGAGAGCACGCTACCGCAGCACCGTGCAAATCTAGGTATAAAGCGTCAACTCGGTCAGCCCGTTTTAAGGCGTTTGTGATTGTGCCAACAAAATGTGCGAGGGTTTCATCGGTTAATGGGCCACTTGCACCTGCCCAACCGCGGATGATAGGGATTGGTTCCCAAGCGAGATCAACTTTACTAGCGGTTTCCATGAAACCACCAACGCCGCCCGCAGCAAACCCTTTTTTACGGAATACGTCTCCTTCATACAGTCCAAACTTCTTGAAGGTAGCAAGTGTGGTTTTAGTTGAGCTAAAGCTGCTGGTTTCTTGCCCAAATTGAGCGATGGCGATTTTCAGTGCTGGCATAAGTAGCAATCAGAGCAACTCATGGATAGGTTCTGGGTCATCAAGTACTGACGTAGGGCGGCCGGCTAAATCGAGGATTTGTAACGCAGGGTTAATACCCATGCATTTATATACGGTGGCATGGACGTTCGCTGGGGTTAGCGGCCGGTCCTGCGGACTTTCGCCCTTGGCATTGGTCGAGCCTACAATCTGCCCCCCTTTGACTCCACCTCCACCCATTAGACAAAACATCGAATTACCCCAATGGTCGCGGCCTGGTGTGCCTTTGCTTAAAGGAGGACCACCGTTGCCACCATTATTAAGTCTTGGGGTTCGGCTGAATTCTCCGCACAACATGACCAATGTCGTTTCTAGCATTCCACGTTGCTCTAGGTCTTCAAACAGACTGGCGACGGCTGCATCCACGCGGGGCAAGTTATTTTCGTAACCGGACTCTAGATTCCAGTGGTGATCCCAGCCGCCAAAGTGCACGGTCACAAACGACGCACCGGCTTCGACCAGTCGGCGAGCGAGCAATGTGCTTTGGCCCCAGGTATGACGACCGTATTGGTCACGCAATTTATCGTCTTCCAAACTCATGTCAAACGCAACTCGTGATTTTTCACCTGTAACGAACGAATAGGCTTGTTGGTCAAAACGGTCGAGCGCGTCGAAGGTGCCCCGTGATTCAACTTGTCGTGAAATCTTGTCAAGTTGCCCTCTGAGTGCCGTGCGATCGTCTAAGCGGTCAACAGTCAAACCTGACGGCAACACCATGTTTTGCACTTTGAAGTTGTCTCGATTCGGATCGCCTTGCGTTTGGAATGGATCGTATTGGACTCCTAAGAACTTTCCACCGAAATAACCAGGTTTCAATGCAACACTTGAGGCTACGGGTACGGACACGTAGGGTGGGACATCGTGCTGCATATGTTCCCGCTGTTGAGCGACGACAGCGCCGAGGCCAGGGAACTTACCGATTTTGTTGGCACCACTGACCCCCATCGCTTTACTGGTAAGCATGCGGTGAGCTCCGGCAAAGTGATCTCCAGTTCCGTGCGACAAAGAACGTACGATGGAAAACTTGTCAGCGTGCTTTGCTTGCTTAGGATATAACTCGGTGATGTCAAATCCGGGTACATTTGTAGGTATCGGTCGCCACATGCCACGGTATTCAACCGGAGCATGTGGCTTCATATCGTACATATCCATATGTCCGGGTCCACCGTCGAGCCAGATCAGAATGGTGGAAACCTTTTTGGTGTCAGAGTCGGCGTTGGATGATGCAGCCTTGGCTCGCAGAATATCCCCGAGTCCTAAACCTGCCATGCCAGCGACACCAAGTTGGACAAAACTTCGGCGCGATACACCATCACAATATTGCGGTGAGTGAGAATTATGTTTTGCATATAAACGTAACATTCCATTGTCCCATATGAGAGTTGCAACAACAATTCAAAACGGAGCGAATCATGCACTTCACTATTAATATTATCGTCCTAGACACCATACCAGAATAGGATCAGCAAAGGCAACGCTCATTATATCTTATCCATAACCCTTGGATTAAGGATGCACGGTATTGATGCTATAATGATAGCTATATCGCCACGCCGTATTGCTTGCTTTTTTTTTGGGGGGGGTAGCCAGCCCTAGAAGGGGGGGGATCAACGGCGATTGTTTGCATATTTGTGTAAAAGTTGCTCGAGGAAGAGGTCATTGATGCGATTAGTTGAAAACACGCGAGCGGGATATTCATTCCTCGAGGGGATCGCGCCCTATAGTTCGGGAGTAATTGCCGCTGATGGGTATGAAATCACCCATATTACCTTGGCGGTATCGTTGCCATGGGAAGCGGGGATGCATGCCGCGCGCAAATATGTGGAAAGCATGGGGTTATCGCAGTGGTCATTGTGTGGATTTGAATTGAGATGCCCACAGCCACACACCATGGATGGATTTATTGACTTTAATGCTAGTTATCGGGCTGTGCTGCAAGATTGGGATATGTATGTTGACGGCGAGAATCCAATTGCGCGGACCAATGTTGCACCGGTGCTAAATCCTCCTAGCGAAACGCTGCTTTATGGCTTCTCAGTCTGCCAGGAAAGCCAAGGCAGTTGGAACACGTTTGTGATTGCTGGGGGTGGCGAATTAGTGGGAAGTTTGCGAGCAGGCAATATTGTTTGTGAAGGGGAAACCGACAACGCGGCAATGTTAGAAAAGGCACGAACTGTCGCGCGGCTAATGAAAACTCGCTTGGACGGATTAGGGGCTAACGGTCAGCGTTTATCCACGATCGATGTCTACACAACCCACAGTCTTTATCCACTGATCGAAGGGGCGATTGCCGAAGAGATCGGCGCGATTACTCGACGCGGGTTACAGTGGTTCTACACGAGACCGCCGATCATCGACATCGAATTCGAGATGGATATGCGCGGCGTGCGGCAAGAGCGGGTCGTGGATATGGCCACTGCTTAACAACACAAAATCCACAGCAATGAAGATATAGCCAACCATTAATTATTCGGTTGGAATGTAATTGTTCATTAGTTCAACGTAATCTTCGCGGACGGGCGAAAATACATCCATGACTACAGCAGGACCGTCAACGGCAACCGCTCGATGGGGGACGTTAGGCGGTATTAGGAACATGTCACCGGCATGACAAATACGTGTTTCATCGCCGATGGTTAGTTGCACATTACCCTTGATGAGCATGCCACCCTGTTCGTGGGGATGGTGATGCAGTGGTATTTCACCACCTTCATCCATCTCCAGATATGAAAGCATCATGTTTTCCCCGTAGGGAGTACGTAATCGGCATCCAGGAGTTACTTCTTGTGCTTGAAATTCATTGATGTCTATGAATGGCATGAGGGGTCCTTTGGGGGCTGCAATTTAAGATTTGCATCTGCTAAACTTAGATTTAGTTTAGTCTAAATTTGGTTGGGAGTAACGGATGAATAAGCGGTGGTGGTTAGTAGTTGCTGTTATTGGTTGCTTGGTGGCGACTGGGGGAAGTTCAGCCCACGCGGTTGAAAAACAAACTTCCTATCGAGTGACTACGGTTCCGCAGAAGTTAGGCTTCGACTCGTTCTACAAAAAATATGTCAGCGCTAACGGGTTTCCTATCCTTGGTTCGGAAAAGGTCGACGATTATGCGTTGCGTGAAGCTGCTTACCTCGTAAATATGATGCTGCGGCAGCGACCAGATGTGCGGGAAGCAATGATCGCCAGCGGTTCTCGATTAGTAGTGATGGCGCACAATGAATTCACGACGGACATTCCCGAGCATTCTAAAATGACACCCAAGGACTGGTGGGATGCTCGCGCTCGTGGTTTGGGAGGATCGAAAACAGATCCTGTTTGTTCTTGCGGCGAAGAAAATCTATTGTGCATGCCTGGTGATCCATATTTCAAAGAAAATATTCTGATTCATGAATTGGCGCACAACATACACTTGCGGGGAATGGTACGAGTGGATGATACATTTGACGCGCGAGTCATTAAAGCCTATGAGTCTGCGATGAAAGCAGGGCTGTGGAAGCCGAAATATGCGTCGGTCAACAAAAATGAATACTTTGCCGAAGGAGTGCAGTGCTGGTTCAATAATAATCGTGAGAACGACCATGACCATAATCATGTAAACACCCGTGCGGAGCTCAAGGAATATGATCCGGCCTTGGCGTCATTATGTGAGGAAGTGTTTGGCCGTACTAAGCTGGAATATACTCGTCCAGCAACGCGTATTCGAGCGCACTTAAAAGGGTTTGAACCCGATAAGTTGCCAACATTCCGCTGGCCAGCTAGTCTGGATAAAGTGCGTTTGGAAATTCAACAAGATGCCGCGAATCGTGGCAAGAATAAATAGGAGTGAGTGAATTAGATGGTTCGAATTATTAGACTACAGGTTGGTTTGTCGGTCGCTCTGGTAGCGTGTGTTTTAACGTCAACAAATTCAATCAGCGGTGCTGGGGCAGTTGAGTCAGTTCGCGCCAAGCCCAATGTTATTTTGATCATGGCGGATGACCTCGGCTATAAAGAATTGGGCAGCTATGGTCAGAAGTTAATCAAAACTCCATATCTCGATCAACTAGCCAAAGATGGCATGCGGTTTACCCGTGGTTATGCAGGCAACGCAGTCTGCGCACCATCTCGATGTGTATTGTTAACAGGTCGCCACCCGGGACACGCTTGGGTGCGTAACAATGGCGAGGTAAAACCGGAAGGGCAGCGTCCTATCCCGGCCAGTGAAGTAACGATTGCTGAAGTATTGGGCAAGCATGGTTATGCCTGCGGCGCTTTCGGCAAATGGGGTCTAGGTTTTCCAGGTTCAGAAGGCGATCCAGTTTTTCAGGGCTTCGATCGATTTTTTGGCTATAACTGTCAACGGCACGCTCATTCTTACTACCCTTCGTATTTGTGGAGCAATAGAAAGCGTGTGCAGTTAAACAATAGTCCTGCAGTCGGAGGGCACGACGATTTTGGCGCCGATGTGGATCGCAGTGACCCCCGTAGTTATGACCAGTTTAAGGGGCAAGACTATGCACCGGACCGCATCAACGAACAGGCATTGAATTTTATTCGAACGAACAAGGATCGTCCTTTTTTTCTATATTATCCCACCGTTATTCCGCACGTTGCTTTGCACGTACCGGACGAAGAATTGAAACCCTATTTGAAGCTTAACTGGAACGATCCGCCCTTTACCAAGAAAAATGGCTATGGCTATACACCACATTTTACCCCCCGCGCGGCCTATGCTGCCATGATTACGCGGATGGACCGCTATATCGGCAATGTTCTTAATCTCGTCAAAGAGCTTGGACTCGAGGATGACACAATTGTTGTGTTTACCTCGGATAACGGTACAACGCACTTGAAGCAAGAAGTTGATTATGATTTTTTTAATAGCGTAGGAAAGTTGCGTGGCCTCAAAGGTTCACTCTACGAAGGCGGAATTCGTGTGCCACTGATTGTTAAATGGCCCGGAAAAATCGCAGCGGGGACCAACAGTTCTCTAGTGACCGGATTAGAGGATTGGCTACCAACGATTGCAGACTTAATCGGCCAAACGGCGTCGGTTCCTCAAGGACTCGATGGTATGAGTGTCGCTCCGACGTTGCTTGGTAAAGGGCAAGAGGAACGTGAGTTTATGTATCGCGAGTTCTCGGGGTACGGTGGCCAACAAGCGGTGTGGATGGGGCCGTGGAAAGGTGTTCGACAAAACCTATTGCGTAAGAACAATAAGAACCCGTTGAAAATCGAACTATATAACTTAGATGAAGATTCCAATGAAACGAAAGACGTTGCTTCTGCTCATCCTGAAGTTGTGGAGCAGATCCGCAAATTGATGAAAGATCAACACACAGCGAGTGAATGGTATCCGATTCCCATTTTGGATAACTAAGTGATTTGCTCATGAGTGTTACTAGGATTGGAATTGTCGGGTCGGGATTCATGGGGCGGACGCATGCGGAAGCGACTCGTCGTGCTGCAGGGGCCAAACTTGTTGCGATCGCAGGTGGCTCCCGTGCGGTCGGCTTGGCTGCTGACTATGGCGTTACATTCGAGGCGTCCGTTGAGGCGTTAATAAGTCGTGATGACATTGACGCGATTGTGATTAGCACTCCACACCATCTGCATTATTCGCAAGCCATAGACGCTGCTAACAATCGAAAACATTGCCTTGTTGAAAAGCCGTTGGCTACTGATGTGGCTGCTTGTGATGCATTGATAAGTACTTTCGCAGATGCCGATCTAACATTGGCAGTTGGATATCATCAACGTTTCCGCGGATCCAATGCAACGGTTAAACGGTTATTGGCTGAAGGTGCGATCGGACGTGTTCGGTGTATTCAGATGTCGGCGCTATTTGACATTACTGAAATGCGGGCAGCAGACGGGTTTGGAGGAAAATGGAGTTGGTGGACTGATCCGGCGAGCAAAGGGCATATCATGAACAGCGGTCCACATAATATTGATTTATGTCGCTGGTGGATAGGTAGTGACGTTGTGTCCGTCGCCGCAAATTGTGGCACGTTTCGTGAGGACAACCCTAATGAAAATACGACGATGTCCTTGTGGACGTTTGCCGACGGCACGATGGCTAGTTTTTGGTCGTCCAGTGTGCTGCCTGCACCGGGGTTTGACGGCGAAGACTTTCGCTTTCGGTTGATGGGCGATGAGGGGATTATTGACGCATCGCCTTTTGGTAAGATCCGCCTTGGTAAAAACGGAGGATGGGAGGACGTTTACGAGCAACCCCCAGTACCAGTGTCTGATCCGGACCTAGCGTTTGTCTCCGACGCGAGGATGCAGGCCTATACGGAGCAATTGCAAGCGTTTGTAGATAGAATTCAAGGTCGCTCGACACTGTGTGGAACAGCTGAGGATGGGCGACAAGCGGTCGTCACGATTGAGGCAATGTTGCAGGCTTCTGCTACTGGTCAAGTTGTGAATGTTTAAGTATGAATTCGACAATGGGCGTCGAGTCCGTTAGACCATGTGGGTGATGTCCGATGCCAGGTTTTCCAATAAGTGTGATATCACCTCCCAGTTCTTTGTATCGCTCGGCGATCAATCCGGTATTCTCTTTCCAAGGAACCACAATGTCTGCGTCACCGTAGACATGTAATAAGGGTACGCCGGCTTTGGCCAGTGGGCCCAACGTGTCGACGGGGTTTAGCTTGTAGTCGATTGCTTCTTGTTCCGTCTTAAAACCGAATACGCGTTGAACACGCGCCCATTCACTGGCAGACCCTTTGCCGCTCCCCTTGCCGCCAGGCCAGCTTTTAAGATCCAACGCGGGAGCGTCGCCATAAATGCAAGCGACTCGAGTGGGATTTGCCGTCGCCCAGTTGTAGCAGTAAAAACCTCCACGGCTGAGTCCCACCAAGGCGGGTTTAGCAGAAAATCCGTATTCTGTTGTTAGTACCTTATAGAATCCGTCCCAATGTTTGACAGCTTGGGGACTGCCAAACAAATTAGGCACCCGCATGTAAACGATATGGAATCCCTGTTTTAGCAAAGCGATGTCCGGAGCGGGCTTGTGGCCGAAAAACTCGCCATGCCAGACCCACGGTTTCCCTGCGGCTACCTTAGCGGGACACACAACCAAGACAGGTTGTGCGTCGACGACAAAGTCATATTTCTGAAAACCATGCCAATCGGATAGTTTACCGGGGAATTCAGCGGCGAAGTTAGTTGTCACTAGTGCGAACAACAAAGTCAGAACAGCAAAAACTTTTGTAACTCTCATATACCCTTACTCGCCCAATAGCTGGGCTAATGATTTTTCGATCGACTCGGCCCAAATAGTGTATCCTTTGGGACTGAGATGCAACAGGTCTGGCATTATTTCCCGAGTGAGTGTGCCGTCGTCGGTCAGAAAATGTTGTCCGATATCAAGGTAATGCACATGTTTTGAATCTGCAAGTTTCTTAAAGATCGCGTTGGCACCTTGGTTTACTTTACGTCGAGCATCGTCGTTATTGGTGCCTCGTGGGAATACTGCGAGCAACAGGATTTTAGTGTTTGGTGATTTCTTGCGAATTTGTTCGACGATGACTTTAACGCCGTCTGCAATCTCCGCTGGCGTATTATTACCGGAGTTGTTGGTGCCAATCATAATAACAGCGGCTTTTGGCGCGATGTCCTTTAGGTTACCGTTGTCCAGTCGCCAGATGACGTGTTGAGTACGATCGCCACCGATGCCAAGGTTTACTGCATTACGTTTGCCATAGTATTTTGCCCAGACGTCTTTGCCATTGCCTTCCCATGCTTGGGTAATCGAATCGCCGATAAATACGAGATCTACCTTGCCTTGAGCAACACGTTTATTGAAACTTTCGTGTCGAGTCATCCAGCCACCGTTGCGAGGCACCGGCTTGATAGCAGAATGGGGCTCTGCCCCTGTGATGGTCGTGAAGGCAATGAGTAGCAGAGGAATGCAAAAAAGGCGAATGGTTTTCATGGTTTGATCCGAATACTAAAAGTGTGAAATGTTTAATTATTATTATGGTATATATTACGTGCGAATTGTAGAGGTAGGGCTGATGTCGACCCGCTGAAAATCCAACCGTTGATCGTGCTTGGGCAGCACAATTTATAGTAGCTGGCTATTAGGCAGACTTGCGTGTAAATACCCAATCGGTATCGTTCGATTCGGATGAGTTATACTTATAGCCATCTTTGTCAAATTGCTTAATTTGTTCGGGGTCTGTTAAGCGGTTACGGATTATGTAGGAGGTCATTTGGCCACGCGCAACCTTTGCGTAAAATGAAATCATCTTGAAGGTTCCATCACGTTCTTCTTTAAAGGCGGGCGTGATGATCTGGGCGTTGAGTTCTTTCTTTTTGATCGCTTTGAAGTACTCGTTAGATGCTAAATTAATAAGCGTATCCGAGTTGGTATCCGCCAGATCTGAGTTGAGTAAATCAGTTAGCGTAGAACCCCAAAACAAATACAGGTTCTTTTCTTTTTCGATCGCAACCCGAGTCCCCATTTCCAAACGATAGGCTTGCATCAAATCGAGCGGACGCAATATTCCATACAATCCGGAGAGGATGCGGAGCATATCTTGTGATGCAGTAAAGTCGTCGGGACTCCACTGGGCTGCATCCATTCCATCGTAGGCTTGGCCCTGAAATGCGAGTACGGCTTGCTTAGCATTGGTTTTACTGAAAGGCGTTACCCACGATTGAAATCTGTTATAGGTCAAGTCCGCGATCTTGTCGCTCACGCCCATTAGCCCCGCGATTTCGTCTGAATTAAAACGTTGCATATCGTTTATAATGCGCTGTGAGTATTCCAATAGTCGAGGGGTCGTAAATTCGCAGGTAAGTGATTGCGGTTCGTAATTGAGTGTTTTTGCGGGTGATAGAGTTATCAGCATAATTTTCGCCGTAGCTGGGGGAGGTAACCATCGCAGGTTTTTTATTGGTTGGGCATCCTTTGATGCAATATAATCCACAGATAAACGTATAACTATCAGACCCGTTAAGTTTTTTTGGAACGAGGATGCTCAACACGATGCGAAATATGATTACCTCTTTGCTGATGATTGTACTGTTCTGCCTGCCCTTGCACGCTGTTGAAACGGAAATTAATCTGTCCGGAAAATGGCACGGCACACTTGCTGTTGGTGGGGCAAAGTTGCGGATTGGTTTAGAAATTGTGCACACCGGAAATTCGCTCAATGGAAATATGTACAGTTTTGATCAAGGAAGTGCGCCGATTGCGTTGGAAAAAGTAACGTATGATGGTGAGCATTTTTCATTTCAAATAACAGCCCTCAAGGCAAGTTATACGGCCGAGGTTAAAGATTCCGGAAATGAAATGAAGGGTTTGTTTGTTCAGGGGATCCCAATCGCCCTAATTCTTAAAAGGGTTGACGAATTTCCCCGGCCTAATCGGCCGCAAGAACCGCAAGCGCCCTTTCCCTATGACATCATCGAAGTCGAGTATATTAACAAAGAGTCTGGTGGAACCCTGGCGGGTACGTTGACGTTACCACCGGGACGTGAACGAGTCCCAGTAGCACTGTTGATAACCGGTTCAGGATCTCAGGATCGGGATGAGACAATTTTGGGACACCGTCCGTTTTGGGTGATCGCGGACCATTTAACACGTGCGGGGATCGGGGTGCTGCGGGTGGATGATCGAGGAGTAGGGGGAAGTTCTAAAGTTTCCTCGGGAGATACAACATTGGAATTGGTAACAGACGTCGAGGCTGGAGTTGAGTTCTTGCGAGGCCATCCCCGAGTTGATAAACGTGCCGTGTGGTTGATCGGTCATAGCGAGGGTGGCATGATCGCGCCGATGGTTGCCGTAAATGACCGCCGACTAACGGGGATTGTGTGCTTGGCGGGGCCTGGGGTGTCCGGAGCGGATATTCTGGTTGAACAAAATCGTTTGCTGCGGGGAGCTGCTGGGGTCGATAAGAAAACTCTGGATTGGTTTATGCCGTTGTTCAAGGAAACGATTGATTTAGTGTTGGCAAATCCAAAGGATGCAGCTGATGCAACGTTTATTGAAAACAGGAAGACATTAGTCGCAAAACACATGAAATCCGCGCCGGTGCTCATCAAGCTGGCAGCAGCCCAGATAAATACAGAAATCGAAGCGATCGGTAAACAGTTGAGTAGTCCCTGGATGCGGTATTTTTTGTCCCTCGACCCAGTCCCAGCCATCCAGAATACTCGCTGTCCAGTGTTTGCAGTGTTTGGAGAGAATGATTTGCAAGTGCCTCCTAAACAGAGTGCGGGGCCGTTCGAAACTGCATTGCAATTTGGAAAGTGCCGAGACTATCAAGTCAAAATCTATCCGCAGCTGAATCATTTATTGCAGCATTCCAAAACCGGCGCTGTAGGTGAATATGGTACGATTGAAGAAACGATTTCGCCGGAAGTGCTGAACGATATAACAAAGTTTATTCGTGACCGTTTGTAATACGACCACGGATGAACATAAATAAACACCAAGTGTTGCCAAAAGGAATTCGATGAGAGCCATCCTAACTACGACGTTTGCATTTGTGGTTTGTGCGTTGACAATCACGCCTGTCAGTTTCGCCCAGAACAGTTTCAGCGAGTGGCGTGGAAAGGGTGGTGTCGGTCATACGGACGCGAAAAACCTGCCAGTGAAATGGAATGCCACCACAGGGATTGCTTGGGCGGCACCGGTCGAGGGACTGGGTTGGTCAACTCCGATTGTGGGAGATGGAAAAGTTTGGATCACGTCTGGAATTCACACGCCAGCGTCCGTGGAAGAGCAAGCGAGACGACGTAAGTTAACTACGAATTCGCAACCGTTGATTATTTCTAAGCATGTGAGTTTGCGAGCGATCTGTTTTGACTTAGGGACCGGAAAGGAATTGCATAATATAGAAGTACTCGCGGTGGATGATCCGCAGATAATACACCGTACTAATTCATATGCTACTCCCACTCCAATCTTAGAGGGTGAGATGCTGTATTGCCATTTTGGCGCCTTAGGCATGATTGGATTGAATACAAAATCCCTACAAGTTGTTTGGAGCAATACAAATCTCTCGGTGAAGTTGGAAAATGGCCCTGGAAGCTCTCCAGTTTTGTGGAATAATCTGTTAATTCTGCATTGCGATGGCATTGATCAACAGTACATTGTTGCGTTGGATAAAAAAACGGGCAAAATTGCGTGGAAGACAGAACGGTCGGGCGAACTGAATGATAATCCTCAGTTACGGAAATCTTATTGCACGCCGGTTGTAGTGGAAATCAATGGGAACGATCAAATTGTTTCACCCTCTGCGGACTGGGTTTATGGCTATGATCCAGAGTCTGGCAAGGAACTGTGGAAGCATCACTATGGCCAACTTGGGTTCTCGAATGCCGCACGGCCAGTCCTCGGTAACGGTCTCGTATTCGTCACGACTGGCTACATGAAGGCCGCGATGTTAGCGTTAGAGGTCCAAACCGTAGGCAGTCAACAAAAAGCGGTGGTAAAATGGCGATTCGATCGGCAAGTGCCGAATGTGTCGAGTCCCGTGGTCGTCGGTAATGAAATATATTTTTCGTCGGATAATGGGATTGTCACGTGCCTCGACTCACGGACCGGCGAGGTGCATTGGGTCCATCGTATGGGAGCGAGATTTTGGGCATCGCCATTATACGCGGATGGAAAAATCTATTTCTTTGAACGGGACGGAGTCACTACGGTGATTGAACCGGGCGTCAAATACACTGAGCTCGGAAAAAATGAACTAGGCGGAACGTTGTTCGCAAGTCCGTCGGCGGTCGATGGCAGATTACTGATTCGTACCGATAAAACGTTGTACTGCATCGAGAAATAGCTCAGGTAGTATCAGGAGACAGTCAGACTCCGCTGGGTCATTACTGAATGAGTCCGGCATCGCGCAGGGCGATTTCCAATCTGCGAAGTTTTTCGGTGGACATCACCCTGGTTGGATTTCGGGGGTTCATGCCTTCGAATCCCATCAGTTGGAGACAGGTCTTAATGCCGCCTGCTAGATAGGGGAGCATAATCTCATCAATCAACCTGATTTGTTCCTGTAGCGGTTGCCCCTGATCGTAGTTTCCGGCCATGCCTAAATCGAGAAGGTCTTTTAGGGCGGCTGGCCAGATATTTGAAAAAGCAGTCGTGGTTCCATTGCATCCGATCAGTGTGCCGGACAAAATCATGCTACCGTTACAAATCCAAAATCGCTTGTCCGCAGGGACATAACGGCGGACCTGAGCTTCGAACCGCATGTCGTGATCCGTTACATACCCAAAGACGTTATCAAGTCCCGCGATTTCCCCAAGGACTTTCGGCGTTGCGGCCGGCCTTGCAGCAATTCCAAAACTAGCGGGGGACGTCTGGTGCATCAATAATACGGGAGCAGGACAGCGGGGCAGGATTTCATGGAAGTAATCTGTTACGAGTGCTTCCTCTCGAGGAAACCGTATCCGTAACATTTCCGCCCCAGCCTCGACGTAGTTTTCCGCCTGTCGCAGCGTCTCGATTGCGGAGGGGCAGTCAATTCCACCGATGCTGAAGGTTTCACCCGTCAGGCTGTCGGTAACGGTTCGCAGTAGGGAAACCCGTTCCTGCTCGTTCATCATGAATTCTTCGCCGGACTGACTGCCGACCAAGTACCCGGAAATCGGCGTCTTTAGCCAACGCTGAACATTACGTTCAGCTGCATCCAAATCCAATTTACCATGAGCATCAAATGGGCTGACCATGGGGAGGGTCACCATCGGGTCATTAGGTGGAATTGGCATGCTGGCTTTTGTCCGGTTGGTTTTGCTGGGGTGTTATGGATTTGCTCAGCGTGGATCAGTTCGAGCGCGGGTTTCGCTGGTAGTAAAGACGCCCATCTTCAGCCCCACCTAAGTAATCGGGAATTCCATCACCGTTAAAGTCGACAACGGTAGGACTTGTTGTGTGTCCTTGGATACTTTGTTTGACTAGTGGTCCAGTATCGTGAAACGTCCAGCGATTGTCCGTGGCTTTGACTTGCAATAGTAAATTCGCATTACTGGAATTTACTAACAGGTCGACGTGGCCATCACCGTCCCAATCAGTTGTCCATATTTTTCGTCGCCCACTGCCTCCGGCCATTCGGTAGTTGAGTTGTAACGGGCCCGCAACAGCATTTTGCACTCGGTGGTTCGGGTCCGTAATGGAGTTGTTGTCGCCGTAAAACACTCGTTGTGGAGGAAGTAGAATTAGTTTTCCGTTTTGTCTTTTGCGCTTGTAAAGACAAAAATAACCTTCGTGATCAAGTGACAACAGGTCGGTGAGTCCATCTCTGTTCCAGTCGATACCAATCGGGGTCGTTCGCCATTGCGTAGCGAGTTCGTTGTCTTTGGGGTTCCACCACATCCAGGCAGGTTTGGTGGGTGCGTCCGTCCACGCGACCTGCAAAACCTGCGGCGCAGCTAGTTGTGGTTCGCTTGCAGTGCCAGTATTCGTCAGCAGCATAACTTGTCCCCAGATGCCGTTGACCAAGATATCTGGCAATTTGTCTCCGTCCCAATCGGCAACACTCAGCGTCGAGTAACCCCACTTTGCTTCCGCGGGTCCTTGGATACTGCCGTTGGGGCCCGCCATGATGCGGAACGTTTTCCCGCCGGCCTGCAGTCGTAGGGGTGCAGCCCATTTTGGTGATTCGACATTTGGACCGCTTAGGTTCTCGAAGAATTCAATATATCCTGCGGTGTTCCCCGATAGGAGATCCATGTCACCGTCGCTATCCCAGTCATATCCAACGGGTGTGGCTAGGGCACCGCACTTCAGAGTATCCGCTTCTTGTTGAAAATATTTAGCAGGCGCAAATATAGGAGTATTGTGATCGTCGTGAGTACCGGTGTTTTCGACGAGAGCGACGCGGCCATCCTCGTCGCCAACAATCAGGTCGGCATCACCGTCGTTGTCCCAATCAAACGCAACGGGAACAATCATTTGCAGATCCATCGTTAAGGGATCGCCGTTTTTTTGACGTAGGCGGGTACCGTTGGCGTAAACCGGAGCAGTACGAGTTCCGGTGTTTTGGAAATAGGTGAATCCGTCGATAAATTCGCCACACAACAAGTCTAGGTCACCGTCGTTATCGAAGTCAACAAAGTTCGGCGAGGGACAGCCGTAGGTGTCGATAAGCCCGTTGGTGGTTGTTAGCTTTCGTGGTTCCGCGTATTTAGGGTCGTCAGTGGTGCCCTCGTTGCGAAATAGCAGCACAAAACCATGCAGTTTGCCATTGGTCCATTTGCCGCTGCTATCCCAGGCATCATCCCAGCCGTAATAACTCCAGTCTTCAATACCGACAACTAAATCAAGATTGGCGTCGCCGTCGTAATCGACGTAACGCCATTGATTGTGCCGAACCTTGGGCCCCTTTTTCTGCGGTCCCGTAGTTTTGTAAAAATTGGATTCCACCGAAAGTTTAATTCGTTGTGTCAAACCAGATTTAATGAAATCGGTATATTCAAAGCCTGGTGTGAGCACGTGTAATTTGCCGTCAACGTAACTAGGCATTACATAATGAACAGCGTGGCTAAGACGCTTGGCTGGTTTGAAAACTGGAAATGGATTCGTAGCCGTATCGCCCGACGTGTTCTCGAAAAACCAAACTCCGTTGGACGGTTTGTCTGGACACGCTACAAGCAGGTCATAATCGCCATCACCATCCGCGTCGCAGGGTACTGGCCATGCCCAAAGTCCGACGCCCAGGTCGACGGCCAGTCCGGGATTGTTGTACTTCAAAGGCTGTAGTTGCTGAGCAGCACTAATGACAGGCAGAAATAGAACGACGATAGTGGTAGTTAGTAGAGTTCTCATAGCCGTATTGTAAGGTGTTTAACCGCGAGTATATACCTAGCTTCTGACTTGGATTGATGGACTATAACCGGCACGCAATGTTTGCATTTGTAGAGGCAATAGGTTGTAATGGTTTAGTTGCACCACGGATGAGGGGGCTTGCCTCCTCTGGACTCTAAAAAACAGATATAAGATATATAAGCAGGAATCTAAAATCGTGCCCAAAACAAAAATCACTCGACGTCAATTTACTAAAACAACCGTAGCCGCTTCGACTCTGTTTGCAGCGCCAGCAATTCTTCGTGGGCGAAACCTGAACGAGAAATTAGATATTGTGGTGATCGGGACTGGCGGTCGCGGAGGATCTAATCTTCGCAGTGTTGAGTCAGAGAATATTGTGGGCGTGTGTGACGTGAACGAAAACAACCTCGCATTTGGTCGCAACCGACATCCAAACGCGGCAGCGTTCAATGATTTCCGAAGATTGTATGACTCCGTTAAGAGTTTTGACGCTGCGGTCGTTAGTACTTGTGAACATACACATGCGTTTGCGACATTGCCAGCGCTGCAAATGAAAAAACACGTGTATTGTGAAAAACCGTTAGCCTACAATATCGCGGAATGCCGAGTTATTCGCGAAGCTGCCAGTCACGCTGGGGTTGCCACCCAAATGGGAACTCAGATTCATGCGGGCAATAACTTCCGGCGAGTGGTGGAATTGATCCAAGCGGGAGCGATTGGTGATGTAACTGAAACACACGTATGGGTGGGTCGTGCTTGGGGATGGCAACCTTCTGCAGAAGTCGCGCGTAAACACAACGATATCGTGTTTGCACAAAATCGTCCGGCTAAAGCGGATGAGGTGCCAAAAGGACTAAATTGGGATTTGTGGTTAGGACCTGCACCCAAGCGGGCGTTTAATAACGTCTACTTCCCAGGTCCTAAATGGTATCGCTGGTGGGATTTTGGCAACGGTACAATGTCCGACCTCGGTAGTCACTTTGTAGACTTACCATTTTGGGCTTTGAAACTGAAAGCTCCCACGACTATCGAGGCTACTGGACCGGCGGTAAATCGAGAAATTGCACCCGCATCGATGACTGCGACCTACACATATGAAAAACAAGGCGAACAACCAGCTACCACGCTAAAGTGGTATCAAGGAACCTATAAACCGCAAATTTGGATCGACAAAAAGATACCCCAGTGGGGCAGCGGAATGCTATTCGTAGGAACCAAGGGGATGTTGTTGTCGGACTATGGTAAGCACGTGCTCCTGCCGACGGACGAATTTGCTGATTTTACACGTCCCGAACAAACAATTCCCGCTTCACGTGGTCATCACGCGGAGTGGATTCACGCCTGTAAAACTGGCGCGCCAACGACTTGCAATTTTGAGTATGCAGGTTGGTTGACTGAAGCGAATCATCTGGGGAATGTCGCCTACCGCGCTGGCCAGAAACTAACATGGGATGCCGAGACGATGCAAGCCACAAACTGCCCCAATGCGGACCAGTTTATCCATCGTGAATACCGTTCCGGGTGGAAGTTGGGTTAATAGGTGTCGGAATTGGTAGAAGATTGGTTTGTCTACATATTGCGCTGCGCTGACAACACGCTCTATACCGGCATCACTAAGGATATCGAGCGACGCTGCAAACAACATAACAACGCCATCGCCTCAAAGTATACTCGTGCGCGTCTACCTGTAGTGCTGGTCTATCAGGAAACCGTCGCCTCACATGGCGATGCCCTGCGACGAGAACTGGCAATCAAAAAGCTGACGAGGACAGCCAAGAAAGCTATGTGTTCTTCGTGGTCAGCGCCTTAATACCGTTAATAGCACAAATCCGAGATCGGCTTCAGAACGGGCAAGTTGCAAACACGAAAAGAATGCGAAGGTCGTTACACTTTTGCGATATTCACAAAGGTGTGGACGTGCGGTAGTGCTCGGTAGTTCCATACGAGACCAGGCCCTTCGATTCGCCAGAAGTGCCATCGCAGGGAATCCGTTGTGTCGGAATCTTTGTAGAAGGCAAGTCGTAGTTTATCCATGCCACCGTTGTGCTCGATAATCTCCATCACTTCGTCAGTGTCTTCCTGGCGATAAGGTGATAAGACACTTTGCATAACCGCTTGCATTAGTTCTTTTTGATCAGCTGACAGTTGGTCTACTCCGATGCCGGGGATATTTGCCGTGTTTTCGCGGAACTTTATGGATGGAGCTCGTTCGCCAGGGTTGCCGTTGGTGAGACCAATTTTCCGTTGTTTGGAATCCAACGCATCAAAGAATTCGTGGACTTGTTGCGTTTGATAATGGTACACGTTGCCCGTTGAGTAGCCGTCAGCTGAGTGACCATAATATAGCGGACCAGCAAAGGCTGCGCCTGGCGCTGAGTTCCCATCACAGCGGATTGTCAGGTGGTGTGAGGTGAACATGAAACAATATTTGTTTTCATCTGTAGCATTGCCGAAAAAAGATGCGCCACAGCCCTGTAGATTATTACTGCTGTCAAAGCGACCGCCACGTGTAATTTTGACATAGCCTTCTTCATCGCGCGTCATGGCTTTTAGGATACGGTCGATCAGTTCTTGCTGCGTTTTACTGTATTGATCACCAATTTTTTTGCCGCCATAAGGTGCGTTGTACATACCGTGGCGAGTCAGCCCACCGTCGGACTTTTTATTGTATGCATATACATTGTCGTTTCGTTGCTTCGTAGATAGCGATGCATACAGTTCTTTGATGAGTGATTCGGCAGGTTTTGCTGGAGTAGCATCTGTGGCCGCGGGTTCGTCAAAGGCTTGGGTTTGCGATGCGATGCTACTGGCAATTCCGATTGTTGCTAGGCTGCCTAGAAAAGCACGTCGCGCGACCGGCGGGAATTGAGTGGCTGCTGTACCGGTGTGTTGACACGATTCGAGTAGATTGCCTGTTGTTTCGGAAATGCACATATCATCGTCCTTTATTGGTGGGTGGAGTTTAGCTTGACTGGATTATACCAAATTCAATTATATATTGTGGGAAATCTGGAGTGTGGTCTATTCTTGAACTTCGCGAACAATCGTCACGACAACTTCACCTTGGCTAGTTAATGGATTGCTGCGTCGACACATGATCATTCCGTTTGACTCCACTCGTACTTCAATGGCAGGAGCGGAAATGTCTTCGGGGTTATGAATTTGTGCGATGACATCACCAGTCGTTACGGTATCACCTAATTCAACAAATGGTTCGAGGATACCACTGCAAGGTGCCATAACATAGTCGCGCGTATCCGTCCCTTTGACAACAAGCGGTGGCTTGTCGCAAAGAGTGATGCTCGGTTCGTCTAAGATGCCAATCCAGACAAGCAAATTATGAATGCAATCGCGGGTTGTGGCGAGTGTTTCTTTGCCGAATTGCGCTTTACTTCCCATCTCTGTACCGAGAGTAATTTTCCCGAGCCCTTCCGCGTACGAGGGGAGAAGTCCACTGCCAGCGACGTCAGCATAAAGAAATACATAGGGTGCGCCGGCGGCCTTGCCTGCTTCAAGCATGGACTGCATTTGCTCCTTATCGTCGAGTTCGTGCATGTTGACCGAAGGGAGGAAGTGCATTGAGCTCCCGCCAGAATGTATATCAACGACGAGATCTGCAAGTGGGATAATGTTGTGGGCAACATAGTGGGCGATTTGTCCGGTGATGTCGTCATCCGCAGAGCCTGGAAAAGCGCGGTTCATGTTTTTGCCGTCGATAGGCGATAATCGCGTACCGGCCATCGCGGCGGGTTTATTGAGCATGGGGATCACAATAATACGGCCGCGCACGTTTGCAATGTCAATGGTCCGCGCGAGGTTCATCAGGGTGACCTGACCCTCGTATTCATCTCCGTGGTTACCGCCGGAAAAGACTGCGGTTGGACCAGCGCCGTTTTTAATGACCACTATGGGGATGTAGTATTGAGCCCATCCGGCGCTATTCGTGGATCGCGGTACCTTGAGGTTGCCAAAATGAATACCGTCGGCGTCTAAGTCGATGTCTATTGTTAACAGGGAATTGTTGGTCGCGTCGTTCATGTTTAGCAGTCGTTATTCAGTAGTTAAAGAATCAATTATAGCCGTAGGGGCCATCCTGCGTGGCGTATTCGTGGGTTAACTTGTCCCGCTAATTATCACCGATGCACACAACGAGATTATACAGGAGAGGGGTTTTGGTGACGAAATAGCAGGGAAGTTTCCCCGGCGATGCATTAATGTTAGAATACGTTTATGAAATCTAATCGAACAATGATCTATCAATGCCTACTCGTGTTAGTTATCGCTGATGGAATATCGACTCGTTTATGCATCGCCGATGAATTACCTGCTGGGGTAACGAATACGCAAAACCCGGCAGATATTTCACTGACGCCACAGCAGTCGCTCGAAAAGATAACCGTACCCGCAGGATTTAATGTCACTTTATTTGCGGGTGAACCTGACTTGCGACGACCGATAGCATTTGATTTCGATGATCGCGGTCGCTTGTGGGTCGTCGAGAATTACGCCCACCCCGTGTGGGACAAAGATAATCAATCCGATCGAGTTTTGATCTTCCAAGACACAGATAACGACGGAACTTTTGATACGCGTAAAGTATTCTGGGACAAGGGGCGTTATCTATCCGCAATTGCGGTTGGGCATGGTGGAGTGTGGCTCGGTAACACTCCGGAGTTGATCTTCATTGCGGACAAGGACGGAGATGACGTTCCAGATGGCCCGGCGGTTACTGTACTAGATGGATTCCAGATTTCGTCCAATAACGTACTTAATAATTTTCATTGGGGGCCAGATGGAATGCTCTATGGCGCCATTGGTTTGTCGGAAAAATCCAAAATCGGTAAGCCGGGGAGTAACGACAAACAGCGAACAGTAATTTCGCGGGGATTGTGGCGAATGGATCCCATAACCCATGATTTCGAAGTAATAGCGGATGGGATGGTAAACCCTTGGGGGGCGGACTTCAATCAATATGGCGATCTATTTACGACCAACACCGTGATTGCTCATTTGTGGCACATCGTGCCAGGGATGTATTGTCAGCGGAGGGCGACGGAAGGTGATTATCAATACGTCTATGAACGTGTACAGTCCAATGCCAACCACCTGCATTGGGGTGGTGGGGCGTGGACAAGTTCGCGGGAATCTACTGATTTACACAGCGTCGCTGGTGGCGGACATGCGCATTGCGGAGCGATGATATATCTGGGTGATAATTGGCCAGCGAAGTACCGTGGTGCATTGTTCACTAATAATTTGCACGGCAATCGAGTCAACAGCGACGTGCTAGTGCCACACGATTCGACGTACGTCGCAGAACATGCCGACGATTTTTTGTTTGGCAATGATCCTTGGTTCCGCGGGCTCACCATAAAGTATGGTCCTGACGGAACGGTGTTTGTATCGGATTGGCATGATTTTGGCGAATGCCACGACAGTGATGGCAGTCATCGATCAAGTGGGCGCATTTACCGGATTTCCTACGGCACGCCGAAAACCTTCCAAGGCGATTTGCGTAAGATGACCAACCTAGAACTGGGGGAACTGCATAGTGCAACCAATGAATGGCTAGTGCGGCACGCGCGGCGGATATTGCACGAGCGATACATAGCAGGGCAGGAATTACGTGATGTCCGAGTATTGTTAAAAAAACAGTTTGAATTTTCTAGCTCGACGGTTCAGCGCCTACGGGCTATGTGGACCCTCAATCTTGTAGGTGACCTTAATGAACGGAAATTGGTTCGGCTACTTTATTCAGAGGACGAGCATGTGAGACGTTGGGCTGTCCGGTTGCTAGTGGAAATGGACCCAGCACTTTCGGACACGCACGTTGAATTAGCGAAGCTTGCCAGAAGTGAATCATCGCCGACAGTTCGACTCGCCCTCGCCAGCGCCGTTCAGCGGTTTGCTTTAGAAGACAGAGCATCTATTTTGTCAGGTTTGCTATCTCACGGTGACCACCTCGACGATCGATTGTTGACATTGATGATTTGGTACGCGTTGGAACCCATGATTGAATTGAACCGTGCGGCATTCCTCAAATACGCCACAACCTCGGAAAATCCCTTGTTGTCGCAATATATCGTGCGACGGGCAGCGGATGCTGTACGCCCACAACTTGATGATGTTGTCGATACGATCCTAGGCGCCCCTAACGGAACGATGAGGAAACATATGTTGCGGGGGTTGTTGTCATCAATAACCAAGCACGGAGCTCAACCCATGCCCTTAGCTTGGAAAACAATGATGGCACTAGTGGCGCGCGACGGGACCCAAAGCTCGCAACTCTTGGTCGCTCAGTTATCTACGTTGTTTGGCGATAAACAATCTATTGCAGCGTTGCGGGCGTTGGTCGACGATGACACGTTGTCCATAGCAAAGCGAGCCTATGCATTGGAATCATTATTGCAGGTGCCTGATGCAGTTACGGTCGAATTGTTGCACTCGCTTGTTCAAAAAGGAAATGCGAGAGGTGATTCGGAAGGTTTGCGTCTGGCAGCGTTGCAGGCGTTGGTCAACCGGAATGACGAAATGACACCGAGTATTTTGCTGCAGAGGTACGCCGCGTATTCTGACGCCGCCAAACAAGCGGCAATCGATGTGTTGGTGACACGACAGGGATTTGTAAAACGAATGCTGACCGCTATTGAAGCGGACGTTATTGATAAAGCGGACATCTCATCCTTCGCGCTGCAACAATTGCGTTCGTTTGAATTATCCGATGTGGCCGATCGAATTGCGACAATTTGGCCTGTTGAGAGCGGAGTTTCGAAACGCGCAGCGGAAATTGTGCGTCTGAAGAGATTGCTCTCGAACGAATTCATTGCGCAAGGCAATGCCGAGCAGGGCCGGTTGATTTTCGAGCGGACGTGCGTTCGCTGCCACACTTTGTTCAGCGAGGGGGGACGCGTCGGTCCAGACTTGACTGGCTCAGGACGCAAAAATGTGGATTATCTGATCAATAACCTGACGGACCCAAGTGCTGTAATCGACCCAGCCTATCGACTGACTACAATCATTACCACACAAGGACGTCTACTCAGCGGGTACATCACCTATCAAGACGATCGTGCTGTAGTGATACGAACGCAGCAGTCCGCGGTTAAGTTAGCGATGAACGATATTGATGAGATGGCTACACAAAAACGATCGATGATGCCCGACGGCATGATGCAAGTGTTTTCAGACGGTCAGATTCGCGACTTGTTTCTGTATCTTGGTGGTGACACGCAAGTCGCCCTGCCCAGTAACTCAAACGGTAATTGATTGTGGCTCCGAAGTGCTATTTGTCGCTTGGTGTGATCGAATTGATACTTACTCCGTTGATCGGTGCGTCATCGGCAATGCGATTGTCAATCGTGAAGCATGACTTTAGCAAGCCATTCTTGAAGAATCGAACGTATCGTTTCTCATGGGGTGCGAGGTCACGTTGGATGATTTTAGCGGCAAATTGATATAAGACATCAAGCGTTTGTGGTTTAGCACCTTCTTTGTGAGTTCCCAGTTTAGCGCCGGTTTCCGTCCAACTTTTTAGTGGTTTGATAACCGGAGGCTTTCCGTTGGGTTTTACGGGAAGCGGCACTGGTGGCGCGCCTCCAAACGCTTCATACTTACGTTGGTGGACTTTGTTATCTCGTATTGTTACTGTGGTAGTAGTGCGATACCCAGTAAAACTAAACGTGGTAACAGTGTATGAATAATTACCTTCGCATGACGCCCGCAATTGCTCCCACTTCAATTGGCTCGCTTGCAACTGTTCTTGTTCGGCCTCGGCAAAGACGGAGTTATGGTGACTGAGCGAAGAGGCGACTAAAACAAGAGTTAGAATGGAGATCGTCTTGCGGGTGGGCATGCTGCATTTCCTAGGTAACTAGTATTGGTAAATGAACCTCGTTGATTATTTCGTTTTAAGGACCAAAAGGAAAGATGGAAATTCATAAAAAATTAGTTTCGGCATCTCTGGCGTTGTGTTTCAGTGTACTTCCTCTGGTGGCGGCGCCAAAAACCAACATTATTTTAATTATGGCCGATGATATTGGTTATGAGTGTTTTGGCTTTGCTGGTAGTAATCAATACAAGACACCGCGGTTAGATCAGTTGGTAGCGGAAGGCATGTCCTTTACGCATTGCTATTCGCAGCCGTTATGTACGCCGAGTCGAGTGAAACTTATGACTGGCTTATCGAACGTACGTAACTACGCCGCATTTTCAGTCCTCCGGCAGGATCAGAAAACCCTCGGACAGTATTTTCAGGAGAACGGTTATCGCACTTGCATTGCTGGGAAATGGCAACTCTACGGTGCTGAACATTATGCAGAACGGTTCCGGGGCAAAGGCACGATGCCTGAGGACGCAGGATTCGACTCCATGTGTCTGTGGCAGGTTGATAAACTTGGCGGTCGCTTTTGGAATCCACTGTTGTATGTAGATGGCGAGAATAAGCAGTTCGGTGCCACTGAGTATGGACCCGATATTGCAACTAAGCACATTACCGATTTTATCGAGGACAATCGCAACAAACCATTCTTTGTGTATTACCCGATGATTCTTACCCACAATCCCTTTGTGCCTACGCCCGCTAGTGAAAATCGGATGTCCCAGGATAAGCAAAAGAACTTCGAGGATATGACGACCTATATGGATACGCTTGTCGGGCGGATTGTTGATAAGACCCGCGAAGTTGGTATCGCCGAGAATACACTAATTCTATTTGTCGGTGACAACGGTACCAATGTAGCGATTCGGTCACGTCTTAACGGTGTCGCGATACGGGGAGGGAAAGGGAAAATGACCGACGCCGGAACACGCGTTCCATTCGTTGCCTATCAACCTGGAAGTGTAGACGCTGGTCAGATTAACTCAAATTTGATTGATTTTTCGGACTTCTTACCAACAACACTCGAGGCAGTTGGTGTAGTCCCTCCCCAAAATATCGATGGTCAGTCTTTCCTGTGGCAGTTACGCGGAAAAACGGGTGAGCCCAGAAAATGGATTCACATCTTCTATCATCCTAGACCTGAAAAGGGAATGGCACTCGCGTTCGTGCGAACTCAGCGGTATAAGCTGTATCGTGATGGCCGTTTTTATGATGTTTTAAATGATGTCAAAGAAGAAAGTTCATTAGGTACGAGTGGTTTAAGTCGTCAAGCGATAGATGCAAAAACGCTATTAGGTGAAGCGCTCAAAACTATGCCGGCCTATGGGCAGATGCTATTAAAGTATGGAAAACGAAAGTCGTTAGTAAACCAGGATAGGCTGCCTAAATAAAAGATTTATATTTAAAAACTTGTTGTTTGGATATTGGGGTGGATATAATGTTGGCTGTAAACAATGGTTAGTGGTCTTAGCTATTTCCGTCAATGAAAAAAGGGTGATGCACAATGCGAGTAAAGAGTATAACTTCAGTTCTATTGATTCTGGTAGCGTTGACGACCACGGAGGTGTTTGGTCAGGCAACCGAAACGGGAAAAACACCAGATACACAATACAGTGAAATGGTCGCGGAGTTCCGAGTTGAGCAACTACAGTTGTCTAAGGATTTTCGAGAAACAAAGGACAAAGCCGAACAGCTTAAGATTCGTAAACGCATGACGACGATGGGGCTTGATTATTCTCCGCGTTTTATGAAAGTCGCGACGGATTATCCTGATAGCAAGGCTGCTGTGGATTCATTGGTGTGGGTCGTGCAGATGGGAAATAGAATTGGTAGTCGTGATACGGGACCGGCACTTAAACTGTTGGCTGAACATTACGTGAAAGACGAACGATTGGCTTTGTTGTGCCAAGGGTTGCAACGCACGATTACAGCGGATGTGCAAACCTTTTTACAGGCAGTTATTGATCGTAGTCCTCACCGTGACGCCCGTGGGATTGCTTGCTTCTCGTTAGCTTATCAAATGCAAAAAAGCGCGGATCGTGCGCCTGGGAATCAAGCTATAGCTGAAAAGCTATACCAGCAAGTGGTCGACAAGTATGCCGATGTTAGCTATCTGCGTGGTAATCTAGGTGACCGCGCGGCAGGGGCATTGTATGCCACGAAAAATATCGGTATTGGCAAGGTTGCGCCCGAAATTGCAGCTGAAGATATTGACGGTGTGAAATTCAAGCTTAGTGACTACCGAGGAAAAGTAGTCGTGCTGGATTTTTGGGGCGATTGGTGACCTCCTTGTCGGGCTATGTACCCGCACGAGCGGTCGCTCGTAAAGCGTCTTGAAGGTCAACCATTTGCGTTACTTGGGATTAATAGTGATCGCGATCGCGAAGCGTTGAAGAAAGTTATGAAAAAGCAAGGGATTACTTGGCGATCATTCTGGAACGGTGGCAGTACTGGTGGCCCAATTTCCAGCGCGTGGAATGTCCGCGGCTGGCCGACGATTTATGTCTTGGATCACAAGGGTGTAATTCGATACAAAAACGTCCGCGGAGAACGCATGGACGAAGCGGTGGATGCGTTATTAGCGGAAATGAAAAAGGGTAAATAGTCAGGGCCACTAATTACCGCAAATGAAAAAATCATCAGTCACTGTAATCGTAGCAGTAGTGATGTAACTTGCTTTTCAAAAATTGCCTGCCAAGCGGGATCGAGGATGCAATCGCTGTCTTCCTGCGCGCCGCCCACATTGAGTAATTGTTTGGCGGTCGGAGCGTAATAGATGTATCCATTAGTGTACCCTGCCACAAACGTGTGTGGGTTGGATCGCTCCTTGATGCCCAGGCCGATGCGTACGGTGAGCTCACCAGGAAAGGTGACCATCTCAAATTCGCCAATTTTGATGCCAATTGTTTCAACGGTGATTGTGCGTTTTTCGGCAGCTAGATTCTGTTGCTGGTGCATGATGAGTAGTCGCAGGTTTGCTCCGAGTCGAGTGAGTTCCTCCATCGTGTAGACGTTACGCAAATAGGCCCTCATGTTTCCGCGGTTGGCCGCGTCCATGTTTTTTAAGTCGGAGTGCCCCAGGCTTTCATCGTGCAAATATCGACTGGCATGATAGGATGGGAAATCAGGATCGAGGTTGTGCTTAGCGGTGAGTTGCATGAATTGCCGCAAGTTGAGTGTGGTTCCTGCGAGAGACTTGAGTAGCACTTGTTGTGTTTGCTGTAACTCAACGATTTTAGGCGCTAGGTTTGCTCGGGGTAGTTCGATCGTCTCGTGGATCAATTTAAACTTGTTAGTATCGGTCGTCTCGATTTTTCGGATACCTTTGAGTGTGCTTAGGCCCAGTAAATTGCCTAGCGGTTCAGCGTCTCGTGGATGCTCAATGTCTTTATATGAAATTGGATTGATGTCCCCGCCACATCCTTGAAAAAATAGTGCAACGGTGCCGGGGCTAAGATTATCCTCGATGACTTGCGATGAAAAGCCTGTGATATCTGCGGTGTTTTCACCGTTGGGAACTCCTTGAATGGGATGGCAAGCAAAGTTGTAGACGGCGGCAAGCGTTTCCCCATTGAGTTTTCTGAGTAGCAAAATCCCAATTTCGGGGTCGATGGGACCGGTACCTGCAATGTCTTTGTTCGGGGGCAAGGAATAGGCATGCCGTACGTCGATCTCACGCCCACTTTTGAGAAACATGCGTCGATTTTCCATGATGCGATCTTCGGACCCCGAACCTACCCCAACGGTTACTTCTTCTAGGTTTTGATAAGCTGCTTCAATCGCTTGAACTGTCAAAGCCTCGCTATCTGGCGATGGCATGCCGTGACAGTGACTGGCATTAATTAGAATGCTTGTGCCATCAATCCCGAGTGACTCCTTCACTTTACGCCGCACGTTGGGCAAAAAATCATTTTTGATGTAACCGATTCCCCCAATTGCAACGACATCCATTGAAACGAGAACGATCGTTGTGTTTTCACCTTGAACCACAAGTGCGCGTGAATAAAGCGGGCTCGACACATGCTTTGAATTCGGATGGGTAATGTCGACTTTGGCAGCGCCTGCGCGTAACGCAGCGTGGGCGATAGGGCTTGATCCAAATGCCGCAAAAATTAAACATACTGTAAAGGTCACGACGTTCGGGATTTTGATAGTGTTTTTCATAAAAGCCATTATAGAGAGTTATGGCAGTGTCGTGTTATTTCAATAGCTCGTGCAACCAAGGACTTTTTTAAACGTCGCGGCCCGTGAAAAGCGGATTGATGACTTCACCTTGATTAAGCCGCATCGGTCGATTAAACCGATCATGCACAATGGTATCCGGTGCAATCCCCAATAGGCTGTAAACGGTTGCCCCGATGTCTTCTGGAGAATAGGGATGGGTACTGGGGTAAGTTGCGTGTTTGTCCGTTTTGCCTATGACCTGACCTCCTTGAACACCAGCACCCGCAAAGAGGGCGTAGAAGCATGGCCCCCAGTGGTCGCGTCCGGCCTTGTTGTTGATTTTTGGCGTCCGGCCAAACTCGCCGAGCATCATGACTAATGTGTCATCGAGCATGCCCCGTTGATCAAGGTCGGTGATCAGAGCAGCGACTCCCTGATCGGTCGGTGGCAGCAATCGATCTTTGAGAGTTTTGAATATATTGCCGTGATTGTCCCAGGTCTGAACCGCCCCCATATTGACTTGCACAATTGGAACACCGACCTCCACTAATCGCCGCGCAAGTAAGAGAGATTGTCCGTAGGTGTGCCTACCGTATTGATCTCGTAATGACACCTTTTCGTGCTTTAGTTCAAATGCTCGAGCTAATTTCCTAGAACTCAAAATGGAATAAGCTAGTTCTTGTTCGCTGGTCATTCGCCGCGCGACTTGTGTCTCGCTTAAACGGTCCTGCTGTTTGTTAAGTTGTGAGACGAGTGCTTGTCGACTTTCGAGACGTTGTAGGTCGAGACCGGGAGCGAGAGAAAGATTTTCTACTTGGAAATCGGCTTTGTTAGGGTCCTTGGTGATTTGCCAAGGATCGAAGTTGGGTCCTAACGCACCGGCATGTTGACCGGGCCAAGTTAAGGTGCTGCTTTGCAAAAATGTAGGCAAATTTATGCCACTGGGAATACCGTCATTGCGCGGCCGTATGTACGCCAGACCGCCGGAATAGTTTGGCCAGTCCGTGCGAGATGCGACTTTGTCGAAAAACCCACCCGGTTGCCACTCGCCGGTGAGGACGTAATGTGTGGACATCAAGTGGTTGTTGTCCTTGTGTGATAGCGATCTGACCACTGCATATTTGTCAGCAATTGCGGCCAATTTAGGTAGATGTTCACAGACGTGCAGGCCGGCGGTTGTCGTCGCCGTTGGCTTGAATTCGCCCCTGATTTCTGCGGGTGCTTCTGGCTTCATGTCGAATGTATCATGGTGACTGGGAGCACCAGTGAGAAAGACGATGATGATCGACTTGGGGCTAGTTCCAGACTGGGCTAGCAAACGATTTTTGAGCAGTGAAGGCAATCCTAAACCCAGCAGTCCAGAATATCCAATTTGCATCGCTTCACGTCGAGTAAAGCCGATTGGAGAATGGGTGTGCGGTGGAACCATGACCATACAGAATCGTGTTAAGGTTAGATATTAAGCAGTAACGATGTTATTTTGTTATTATAGCGAGTCCTAGTTGATTGGTGCAACGGCGACCACTATTACCCACAATTGACTATAATCGTATTTGTGAATCGTAAATAAAATTTAAAAAGGAACTGTGCTAATGCGGATTTGTAAATGTTCTGTCGTGGTGTTGTTTTTGGCTCTCTCGTGTAACCTGATAGACAATTGTTGCGCTCAATCAGGCACAGTCAAAGTGTTTATTTTGGCTGGGCAATCAAACATGGAGGGTAAAGCTAAAAATACATTGCTTGAACACCAAGCACAGGATGCCAAAACAAAGGAGTTATTTAATCACCTGAGGAGCAATGATGAATGGGTAGTGAGAGATGACGCGTTTATTAAGTTTCTAGATCGATCGGGTGGATTAACTATCGGTTACGGGTCACCCAATAAAACGGGAGTGGAGTTGGAATTTGGTACAGTCTTAGCGGACCACTTTGACGAACCAGTGTTGCTGATAAAAACCGCCTGGGGTGGTCATTCGCTGTACCAAAAATTTCGTCCACCTAGTTGTGGACTGCCAGCATCGGATCGGTTAGAAGCCGAACTGGCTAAGGCGGTTGAACGCGTAAATAAGAATAACGAAAAAAACAATCGTAGTGACGCCCCGCCAACGATGAAGAATATTACGGAACCGTATGGAATTTCCTATCGTGCGATGCTAGCGGAAGTCACAGATACTCAAAAGAACTATCAGACAATGTTTCCTGCGTTACAGGGTAAAGAGTTAGAGCTTGCGGGTTTTGTGTGGTTTCAAGGGTTCAACGACATGTTTGGCGATTATGCACCACAAGAGTACGAAGCCAATATGAAACAATTCATTATCGATTTGCGCAAAGACTTTAATGTGCCAAATTTACCGGTGGTTATTGGCGCTCTAGGACAACACGGTTCGGGTAACCCGTCGGAAAACATGAAAAAGGTACAAGTGGCCCAGATGGCAATGAATCAGGTTGCAGATTTCAAGGGTAACGTCAAGTCGATATACACCCACACATTAGTAGATAAGGAAGCTGAACGGGTGTTTCCAGGTTGGCAGGATCATTTCGAAGAGTGGGAAAAAGTCGGATCGGATCGCCCTTACCATTACC
>Ga0315334_10000215_pt1 | contig 37212 bp, 31 predicted proteins | sample M150034915metaG_FD_205555 | JGI IMG/M metagenome (GOLD analysis project Ga0315334, IMG submission 205555) | Ammonia-oxidizing marine archaeal communities from Monterey Bay, California, United States - M1 500m 34915 | ecosystem: Environmental > Aquatic > Marine > Intertidal zone | place: USA... | reverse complement strand
TTGGGACTTCAGCTGCCTGAGCGTGTGAAATAGCTTCTTTTGTCTGTGGCATTACATCATCATCTGCTGCTATTAAAATCACAGCAACATCCGTTACCTGAGCCCCACGAGCACGCATTGCAGTAAAGGCCTCATGGCCCGGCGTGTCCAGAAATGTCATCTTTCTTCCATCCTCAAGAGTGACATTGTACGCTCCAATATGTTGCGTAATTCCTCCAGCTTCTCCATCCACAACATCAATATCTGCATTTCTAATTCTATCCAAAAGGGAGGTTTTTCCATGATCAACATGGCCCATTACCGTAATAATTGGTGGTCTGGGCTCGAGTTCCTCCTCCTTATCTTCGACTACTGGAATTGATTCTTGAACCTCAGCGCTAACGAATTCTGCTTCATAACCAAACTCTTCTCCAATGATCTGAATTGTTTCGGCATCCAAACGCTGGTTGATCGAAGCAAAAATACCTAAAGACATACATGCCGAAATAACCTCTGTCGAACTCACGTTCATCATAGTTGCAAGTTCAGAAACTGTTACAAACTCTGTCAGTTTCAACACTTTTTCTTCCAGCTCTGCCATCGCCTCCTCTTCAAGCCGTTTCATGGCAACATTATCCCGCTTTGTTTTTCTGTTTTTTGCCCCCTTGGATTTTCCTCCTTTACTGGACAACCTTGCTAAGGTTTCCTTAATTTCCTTTTGAATGTCCTTCTCTGTTATTTCGGGCTTATCTATTTTTCCGGCCTTTCTCGCTGGTTTGGCTTTCGGGGCCTGATTCTGAGGCTTGCTTACATCAACCTTTCTAACTCTCTTTCTTTTTCTTTTTTCTGCCTCCCCTGACTTCTGAGTTTTTCGCTTCTCAATTGGCAACTCTATTTTTCCTACAACATTCGGTCCGGATAATTTTTTTCTTTCAACCCGAATTGTTTCATCCACAGAGTCTTTGACACTCTCCGGGCTCGTAATTTCTTTAGATCCCTCTTTTTGGGGTTGTTTTTGCTCAGTTTTGGGTTCTGTAGCTTTCCCGATTTCCTGGGGTTTCGTTTTAGGCTTCTTGTCGGGGCGGGTTTTTTGGTTAATCTTATCAAGGTCTATTTTCCCCACGACCTGGACTTTTACAATACTTTCTTTGCTTTTAGGGGCGAATGTATCTTCTTTTTCACCGCTAACCTCATGCTCTGGAGTTTGTTTTACGGCATTTCCTCTAGCGGGTTCTGGCTCATTATCCCTTAATGAAATTGTTTCTCGTTTCTCATGAGTGACAGGTGTCATGTGCGCCTGTTCTTTCAATGTTTGATCCGCCGCAAATTCTGTGCGCAACAATTCATACTGCTCAGTTGTAAGCTTAGTATTCGGGTTAATATCTATTTTTACCCCCTTTTGTTCTAGGAACTCAAAGATCGTCGATACACCTACGTTCAACTCTCCCGCTGCTTTTCCTAATCTAATTGGTTTCGCCATAAACTTATGCGTACTTATTTACTTATAAACCCGGCTTTTCAAACTTTATTCGCCATTTTGGTTTCTAATATACTATTTTGTTGCTGATCCTATTCAAATTCCGCCTTTAGAACCTTAAACACCTCAGCTATTGTCTCGTCTTCAAGGTCCGTTCGTTTCAAAAGGTCTTCTGCGCTAATATCTAATACAGATTTTGCCGTATCACAGCCTATTGCTTTAAGCTCATCTAAAATCCAGCTATCAATTTCATCCGCAAATTCTTCTAAATCCACATCCTCAACATCAACTTCACCCTCTCTATAAACATCCAACTCGTATCCGGTCAATCTCCCGCCTAATTTTATATTGTGTCCTCCCCTGCCAATTGCCAGAGAAACCTGGTCTGGCTTGAGATAAACCTTTGCCCTTCCTGCTTCTTCATCAATTTCAATCGATGTTATTTTAGCAGGGGAAAGTGCTCTTTGTATGAACAGCTGTGGATTACTTGTGTAATTGATAACATCAATATTCTCATTTCTTAACTCACGCACAATCCCGTGAATTCTAGAGCCCTTCATTCCAACACACGCACCTACCGGATCAACCCGATCATCATAGGATTCTACTGCAACCTTTGCCCTCTCGCCCGGTTCACGAACAATTCTTTTAATCGTAATTAATCCATCATATACTTCCGGAACCTCCAGCTCGAACAAACGTTCAAGGAACTCAGGGGCAGTTCTCGAAAGAATAATTACAGGACTGCTGTTTCGCATATCCACCTTAGCCACAACCGCTCGAATTGATTCTCCTTTTTTGAAATAGTCGGATGGAATCTGTTCTGATTTTGGTAAGATCAACTCGTTGCCCTCGTCGTCTATTACCATAATTTCTTTCTTCCACACTTGATAAACTTCTCCCGTAATGATATCACCAATACGCTCCTTGTAAAGCTTATAAAGATGGTCTTTCTCCAGCTCCATAATTCGCGAAATCAGGTTTTGGCGTAACGAAAGAACGTTTCTTCTTCCGAAATCCTGAAACCTGAACTCCTCGGTTAGCTCTTCTCCTATCTCAAAATCCGGCTCAACTTTGATCGCGTCTGAATAGGAAATCTCAATGTTCGGATCTTCAACTTCTCCATCGTCTACGATTTCCTTGTTTAAAAAAATCTGAACGTCTCCTTTATCAATATTGACAATTACATCAATATGTTCATCCGTATTAAACTTTTTCTTAAGCATTGCCCGAAACACGTCTTCCAAAACATGCTGCATAGTCTGTTTGTCTATGTTCTTTAAATCTTTGAATTCAGAAAATGATTCAACTAACTCTAAGCTATCCATATTCGATTATTTAAATGAAATAACAATTTTTGTTTCCTTTATTTTGTCCATCGCCAACACGTGGTCTTCGATGATCGTTTCCTTTTTTTTTCGCCCCTCAATTCTCTCTTTACGTTTTGTCTGAACTGTGATCTGTTGTGGTGTTGCATTTATCATTGTTCCCTCTATAGTGTCTCCCTCTATCATCTTTACCTTTACCCCTTTTCCAATATTCTTTTTGTACTGCGAGTACACCCTAAGCCCGTTATCCAGCCCCGCAGAAGAAACACTTAATTCAAAGTCTTGCTCCTCTCTATCTAAATTGTGCTCAATATTTCGTGAAACAGAAACACAATCCGACACTGACACGTTACCCTCAAGTTTATCGAGCTCGACATTTATTTTATTTTTTGTTGTAATTGTTAGCGAGACAACAAATAACCCATTGTTTAACTCGGAAATTCGCTCGTCAATAAAACCAACAACTTTACTTTTTTCAATCATCTGTTATCTAATCCAATAATAACCCCTCATAAAAAGAGGGGACTCCTCGTCCCCTCTTTTCTGTGTTTTTTCCTTAATGTGTGCTGCAAAACTAGCTATTTTTTTTTGTTTTTCGTGGTTTTTAATAATTTACTTTTGATTTTGCGTTTGATTTCGGAACTTTACAAAAAGTATTAAAGTGTTAGTCGAAGTAAAAGATAAGGTGATTTCTACTCAAATTTTTGAGAAAAAGTTCGTTTGTGATCTTACTGCATGTAAGGGCGCCTGCTGTATTGAAGGTCATGAGGGTGCCCCACTGACAGAAGAAGAGGTGTCCATTTTGGAGGATGGATTTGAGGAGTTGAAACCATATATGAGAGAAGAAGGAATAAAAGCAATAGAAGATCAAGGTGTTTTTTATATCGACCAGGACAACGAAGCAGTAACAACCCTGGTAAACAATAACGAATGTGCCTTCGTTTCTTTTGACGATTCGGGCACAACAAAATGTTCTATAGAAATTGCAAATGCCGAGGGAAAGTTTTCTTTTAAAAAGCCCATTTCGTGTCATCTTTACCCCATTCGTGTAAAAAAATTTGAAACCTTTCAGGCTTTAAACTTTAGCAAGTGGGATATTTGTTCTCCCGCATGTGATTGCGGGGAAAAGTTAAACATCCCTGTTTTTCGATTTTTAAAGGAGCCATTGATTCGGGCTTTTGGAGAAGCATTCTATAAAGAACTTTTGATTGTAGAACACGAATTAAGATCCGATCAACCGTGAATGGCATTTTCAGTGCCATAGCTTTTTATCACCTTTTCCTCATATTCCAACCATTCTTTCCAGCGTTTATCCACTTTCATCTTGTCCGTTAAATTTCTGGCGTGGTTTATAAAGATGGTATAATGGCCTGCCTCGCTGATCATTAGATCGTTGTAGAATTTGGAGAGTTCCTTATCCTCAATGTTGTTTGCCAAAACTTTAAACCGTTCGCAGCTTCTCGCTTCAATCATTGCGGAAAAAAGCAACCTGTCCATTAAAGATTCCATTCGGCCCTCACCCTTTTTCATGAACTTTACCAACTCATTTACATAGCTGTCTTTTCTTTCACGCCCCAGGGTGAAACCCCTGGCTTTAATTATCTCATGGACCTGTTCAAAGTGGTCTAATTCCTCCTTTGCTAAGGCCAACATATCTGTTACCAGCTCTTGGTGCTCTGAATTGTTAATAATAATGAACATCGCATTTGTTGCTGCTTTTTGTTCACACCATGCATGATCGGTGAGTATTTCTGAAATGTCTGTTTCCACCAGTTTTGCCCATCGAGGATCTGTTTTAAGATTAAGTCCCAGCATCTTGTTTCTTTTAGGGTAAAGATACTTTTCCTATTCCGAATGTCAATAGGGTCGGGGATAAAGTGTTTTGACAAAAAAAGGAAATCCCGAAGGATTTCCTTTAATACAATTGGTTTTACGGTGCTCAAAAGCACTTCCCTTTATTTCATGTGTCCTTGTCCTTGGTTTACCCCGAACACATTTAGCTTCACTGAATATTTCCGTGGAAGTCAGAGGGCTATCGCACTCTTCTTACCCCGAACACATTTAGCTTCACTGAATATTTCCGTGGAAGTCAGAGGGCTATCGCACTCTTCTTACCCCGAACACATTTCACAATCGTCTCCATTATCGATAGAGCACGATATCTCCGACTCTGCTTCTTCAATGGACTTAGCTGTTGGTTCCTGTATTGCTTCGGTGTCAATGGTAAACTTAATGGCGTCTGTTGCCGCTTTAGTTCTGAGGTAGTACATTCCTGTTTTTAATCCTTTTTCCCATCCGTAAAAATGCATTGAAGTAAGTTTGCCAAAATTCGCATTTTCCATAAAGATATTAAGCGATTGTGACTGGCAAATATATGCTCCTCTGTCTGCTGCCTGATCGATTATTGCTTTCTGTGAAATTTCCCAAGCTGTTTTATAAAGATCTTTCAATTGTTGAGGTATCTCATTAATCCCCTGTATCGACCCATTTGCAACCATTATTTTTTGGCGCATTTCCCTGTTCCATAACCCCTCTTTTACAAGGTTTTTCAATAGGTGTTTATTCACAATAATGAACTCTCCTGAAAGCACGCGTCTGGTGTAAATGTTTGAGGTATATGGCTCAAAACACTCATTATTTCCTAAAATTTGTGCAGTTGATGCGGTTGGCATTGGTGCCAATAGCAGGGAATTTCTCACTCCATGTTCCGCCACCTCAGCTTTCAAAACATCCCACTCCCATCTAGATGTTGGGGTAACATTCCAAAGGTCGAATTGAAACTGTCCTTTTGAAACCGGCGACCCTTCATATGTTTCATATGGCCCATCTGCCTTGGACAAGTCCTTTGATGCAGTCATTGAGGCATAATAGATCGTTTCAAAAATTTCTATGTTGAGTTGTTTTGCTTCTTTGGACTCAAAAGGATAGCCCATCGTAATAAAAGTGTCCGCTAACCCCTGAACCCCTAATCCTATTGGTCTATGGCGCATGTTTGATTTTCTCGCCTCTTCAACGGGGTAATAGTTGCCATCGATAATCTTGTTCAAATTCAACGTCGCCTGATATGTTACATCAAACAATCTGTCATGATCGAATGCTCCTTCATCGGTAACATATTTTGGAAGCGCCAAGGATGCAAGATTACAAACCGCAACTTCATCCGGCGCAGTATATTCAATAATCTCTGTGCACAGATTTGAGGATTTGATCGTTCCCAAATTTTGCTGGTTGGACTTTGAATTTGCAGCATCTTTATACAACATGTAAGGAGTTCCAGTTTCAATTTGTGACTCAAGAATTTTAAACCATAATTCCTGTGCCTTTATTGTTTTTCTGCCCTTGCCTTCTTTTTCATATTTTTCATAAAGCGCCTCAAATTCGGCACTATGCAAGTCGGAAAGGCCCGGACATTCGTGCGGACACATTAGCGTCCATTCTCCGTTTTCTTTCACCCGCTTCATGAACAAATCCGGAATCCAAAGTGCATAAAAAAGGTCTCGTGCTCTTTGCTCTTCTTTTCCGTGGTTTTTCTTCAGGTCAAGAAAATCAAATACGTCTGCGTGCCATGGCTCAAGATACATCGCAAAAGAACCCTTGCGCTTTCCCCCGCCCTGATCCACGTATCTTGCTGTGTCATTGTAAACACGAAGCATTGGAACAATTCCATTTGACGCACCATTCGTGCCTTTAATATAGGATCCTGTTGCACGAATGTTGTGCATTGCCAATCCAATTCCTCCTGCCGATTGTGAAATCTGAGCACACGATTTCAACGTGTCATAAATTCCGTCAATGCTGTCTTCCTTCATGGTTAAAAGAAAGCAAGATGACATTTGAGGTTTTGGTGTTCCGGAGTTAAATAGTGTTGGTGTCGCATGTGTAAACCAGCCCTCCGACATCAGGTTGTATGTTTTTATTGCCGAATCAATGTCTGCCTTGTGTATTCCAACAGAAACACGCATTAACATTTGTTGCGGACGTTCTGCTATTTCTCCGTTTAGTTTTAATAAATACGATCGTGTAAGCGTTTTAAAACCAAAATAGTCATATCTGAAATCTCTGTCGTAAATTATACAGGAATCCAATCGGTCTTTGTTCTCCATGATCAACTCATAAACATCGTCAGCAACCAAAGATGCATTTTCGCCCGTTTTCGGGTCAATATAAGTATGTAGATCCGTCATTACATCCGAGAATGTTTTCTTTGTTTCTTTGTGTAAATTAGATACTGCTATTCGTGAGGCGAGCAATGCATAGTCCGGATGATCAATTGTTTTGGCTGCCGCTACCTCTGCCGCTAGGTTGTCGAGCTGCGTAGTCGTTACCCCATCGAACAGCCCCTCAATAACCTTCATTGCTACCGCTTCTGGAGACACCAATGGGTCCAGTCCGTAACACATCTTCACAATGCGCGCTGTTATTTTGTCGAACTTTACAGCTTCTTTTCTTCCGTCTCTTTTAACTACATACATGGGCACTGGTTGTTTTTGGTTTTATTTAAAAGTCTTCGTCTAAAGTAAATTTTGTTTGGCTGTCGTTATTTAAAACTCCGGCCTTCTGGTATTCTCCCACTCTTTTTTCAAAAAAGTTTGTCTTGCCTTGTATTGATATCATGTCCATGAAATCGAACGGGTTTGAAACATTAAACACCTTGCTGTTGCCAAGCTCCACTAAAAGTCTGTCTGCTACGAATTCAATATATTCAGACATTAATTCACTGTTCATGCCTATCAGTTTTACGGGAAGTGCTTCAAGGATGAACTCTTTTTCTATTTCTACCGCATTGAGAATTATTTTTTCTATTTTTTCTTTTGATAATTTGTTTGTGACATGGTTTTTGTACAACAAACAAGCAAAATCACAATGCAAGCCCTCATCCCTGGATATAAGTTCGTTTGAAAATGAAAGACCGGGCATGAGCCCTCTTTTCTTTAACCAAAATATGGAGCAGAAGGATCCGGAAAAGAAAATTCCCTCAACGGCCGCAAATGCGACAAGTCTCTCGGCAAAGGATCCTTCTTCGATCCATTTTAGTGCCCAATCCGCTTTCTCACGAACACACGGCATTGTTTCAATCGCATTGAAAAGGTAATTCTTTTCCTCTTTTTCTTTAATGTAGGTGTCTATCAACAATGAATATGTTTCTGAGTGTATGTTCTCAATCGCTATTTGAAAGCCATAGAAAAATTTGGCCTCGGTGTATTGTACTTCTGATAAAAAGTTCTCGGCCAAGTTTTCATTCACTATTCCGTCTGATGCGGCGAAAAACGCAAGTATGTGTTTCACGAAATGGCGTTCGTTATCGTTTAGCTTCGTTTCCCAATCAATAAGGTCTGTTTGAAGGTCAATTTCTTCTGCTGTCCAAAAGCTAGCTTCCGCTCTTTTGTAAAAAGCCCAAATGTCGTCATGTTGTATTGGAAATAATACAAATCTGTTGTTGTTCGGCTCTAAAATTGGTTCTTTATTTGTCATTTTTTCCGTGTTTTTTAGCGTATTTATCCTAGTACAAAAAACTCTGTTTTTTGTTTTTGTTTTCCAAAAAAACGATGTTTCCTCCGCTTAAAAATCGAGTGCTTCGTGGGCGGTTGATTTGCTTCCTAGAGGCTTACAAATTTTGTCAAAAAACTCGCCCAAAACAACTAAAGAAATTCACAATTAGACAACGTTATTAACATTCGTATCATAAATCCCTTTAATCATAAAGGCTGACGAATTTATCAACATCAATTGTAAAGATATTCACAGTTAACATTCCTTACTTTGTAGATAAAACGCCTTGTTTTCTTCTCAAGTCCTTAGCTTCAGGCTTTTAAATGCTGTTCTATAAATTTACATCTGTTTTGCCGCATTTGAAGGTTGTGATTTTCTTATTTTAAACAATGATTTGTGAATAGCACATTAACGCCCTTTCTTACAGACTTCTGCAATTTTCAAAAACACTGATTCTTATAAATATTTTTCCATTCGGAGCCTTTTTTTACTACTTTTCTTTCCATTCAATTTTATACAGTGTGTCAAATTCAGGTTTTGGTCTGTGGTTAACACACCATGAAATATCATTGACTAATTTGGACTTGTTCATGAGGAGAAGCAATCGTCTTACTGAGTATAATTTATGGGGTGATTTGCTGCACCTGGTATTTCCAAATAATTGTCTTGTTTGTAAAAAGGAACTGTCAAAACTCGAAAATCACATTTGTTCCTTTTGTGATCTCGGGCTTACCAAAACTAACTTCCAGCATTTTGAGGACCCCACAGACATGGACAAGATCTTTTGGGGACGGATCAAAATAAATAATACGTATTCGCATTTGTTTTTCGAAAAAACCAAAGCTTCGCAAGGCCTTTTGTTTAGCTTAAAGTACGAGCATAATTTCCCCCTTGGCGTTTATTTCGGGAAAAGAATAGGGGCTATTATAAATACTATTCCAGCATTTAGTGATGTTGATGCATTTATCCCCGTGCCGCTTCATCCCAAAAAACAATTTATTCGTGGGTACAACCAAAGCGAGGCACTTGTCAGCGGTATTTGTGAGGGTGTTAATGATAAAATTGATTTAAATTCTGTTACACGCATAAGGCCATCCGAAACCCAAACCAAAAAGTCTCGTTTTGATCGCTGGGAGAATGTCAATGAGGTTTTTCGTGTTCGTAAATCAATCAAAAAATACAAGCATATAGTGCTCGTAGATGATGTAATAACAACGGGGTCTACAATTGAGGCAGTTGCCCGATCTATTGTAAAAGAAAATCCTGATATTTTAGTTAGTGTTGTAACATTGGCCATAGCATAAATGAACATTCCTACGTGTTGATTGTTTTACCTCCGTTACTGGTACCTACGAGCTCATTGGAAACAATAAAATAAAATTCTTTGTTGCGGATATTTCGCGTGGGTGGTTCTGTAGTTCGAAGAGTGACTCACCAAAGAAATCATTTGGTGTTTTCTTCCATGTCACAGGTCAAAAACGGACTGAAATTCACTAATAAGGATCAAAAAACCTGAGAAATCTTAAGCCTCCGCGATTTCAAATACTATTTAGCAAAGTGTTGTTACTTTTGACCGCAAGATGAAACATTCGGAAAAATCGTTTTTAGTTGTTGGCGCAGGATTGTCGGGGGTCTCAGTTTCCGTTCAATTACTACAGGCGGGAGCTAAAGTAACTTTAATCGATAACGGTATAAATCATAGCTCAAGAATCGCCGCGGGACTGATCAATCCTCTTGTCTTTCGTAGAATGACAAAAAGCTGGAGGGCAGATGAGTTCATCCACTATCTAAAGGTTTTTTATCGGGAATTAGAAAAAACCACTTCCCAGTCCTTCTTTCATCCGATGCCGGTTCGGCGTCTTTTTGCAACAGAACAAGAACATGACCTCTGGCTAGAAAAACAACGTTCTCCACAGTTCGAGCAATACATGCATCCTCTTTCTGAAGAAGATTACACTTATTCTGAAGGGAAAAACCCGCATGGGTCCGGCAGAGTGAAAGAAACTTTTTGCATTAATGTTGCTGCATTTTTTAGTGCTACCCAGCTATGGATCAAAAAGCATGGTTTAATCCTTTCTGAAGAATTTAATGCCTCGAATCTGAAAGAGCTTAGCTATAAGGGAGTGAAATATGATGAAATTGTTTTTTGTCAGGGGTACTTGAATTCTTCCAATAAATGGTTTGGCTCTCTTCCCATTGAACAAACCAAGGGTGAGCTTCTCACAATTAAATCTGAGCTGCTGCCCGAAGATGTTTCTCTGAACCGTAAGTCATTTGTGCTTCCACTGGGGCAGAACACGTTTAAGGTTGGTTCTAACTACGCCTGGAACGATGCCACAACCAACGTTACCGAGCAGGCAAAAAGAGAAATACTGCATAACCTTTCTTTCATTACAGACGATCCAATAATTCTGATTGACCAGGAGGCGGGAGTGCGACCAACAACAAGAAACAGAAGGCCGCTAATTGGAACGCATCCAGAACATAAAAATTACCACATTTTCAATGGGCTTGGGGCAAAGGGCTACATGCTTGCCCCATTATTATCCAAAGAGTTTGTTGACCACATTTTAAAAGGAGCTCCGTTAAATACAGAAGTTGACATTAAGAAACACTTCTAACAGTATAATTACTTAACTTTGTAATAAATAATAAAATTATGTATCCCCCCGAGTTAGTAAAACCAATGAAAGAAGAACTCACCAAGGTTGGGTTCAATGAGCTTTCGTCCTCTTCTGAAGTAGACGAAATAATTGAAAATAGTGGCGACAGCTTGCTGTTGGTGGTTAATTCTGTGTGCGGTTGTGCCGCAGGAAACCTTAGACCTGGCGTACGGCTTTCTTTAAATAATGAGACCAAACCGGAAACTCTGGCTACGGTTTTTGCCGGTGTTGATGGCGAGGCCACTGCCCAGGCGCGTAAATATTTTCTACCTTATCCCCCCTCTTCGCCCTCAGTTGCTTTGTTTAAGGAAGGTAAATTAGTGCACTTTTTAGAACGGCACCATATCGAAGGAGGAACACCCGAAATGATTGCGGAAAATCTGGCAGAGGCCTATAATCAGTATTGTTAGCCTTGTTTTATGCTGTTCTGATTGGAGGTTTTTTTCTTGTTGGAGCAATGAATTTCACGCGGTCAAACCATTAGCTCTTTTCGATAAATTGTTCCAATTTACCTTGCTTGAAGGCCCAATTATTTTACAATTCTGTACACAACGCCGGTGCTTATAGTTGTTGCTACAGGAGTGTTCCTTCCACTTAAGACTTGCGATACATTAAAGAAAGTCCCCCAGTGTTTGCTAATTGCAAAATAGAACACTCCGCCAACCTTTGTGTAGGATACGACCAGTTCGCGAAAAGAATCGAAGGGGACACTTCCCTGATAATCCTTGTTCCCGAACCCTTGTTGAAAATCGAACCACGCATCCATATAAAACCGGCCTTTTGAAAACCCTGTTTTAAAGGAGAAAGGGACTGAGGATGTTACCGGGCTCAATGCATAATTGTAGCCACTTTGCGCCTGAAAGAAAAGCCCGTTTTTGAGCGCAAGCTGTACAACGAGTTTGGGCTGAATTCTCGTTGCCCTTTGCCCTATTGCCTGCCCGCTTTCTGTGTCGTAGTTTGAAACCGGAAAAGACACCCCCGCTGCCGGAATTATAGAAAGCTGCGCGGTTTTTAATTTGATCCGTGCTGCTTCATGTTTTGTAAAAATAGTGGCGTCCTGTGGTGTTCCGTTTATAACAGGCAAGCTGGCAATTATATCCCATTTTTCTGTAAGACCGTATTCACCAAAAACCCCAACACTAAAAAGGCTTCTTTCATAGGCGATCTTGTTGGTTCCGGCAAAGTACTTGCTTGAATTATCGAAGGCAAGGGAAAGGGCAATGTCTGCATTGTTCTTTCCCTTAAAAAACCCATCCACCACTCCCTGAGCGAAAGATGTTCCCGAAGCAACAATTAGAACGGAGATGCATATAATAGCCCCCTTCATCTACTCAGGGCTCGAAGCATTTTGTTCTGTGATTTCCTTTTGTTTCGGAAAGAATGCAGATTTATACATCTTCAAATAATTCCCCTTTTCATCCACTAAATACTTTTGAAAATTCCATCGGACCGTAGAGTCTTCAACTCCATTGCTTTGTTTTGATGTCAGCCATGTGTATATCGGTGACTGGTCTTCTCCTTTAACATTGATCTTTGATGCCATTAAAAAGGAAACCCCGTAGTTTTTCTCACAAAACGACTTTATCTCTTCTTCGGTGCCGGGTTCCTGCCCCCCAAACTGGTCGCATGGAAATCCTATGATCGCAAGCCCTTCCCCCTGCTCCTCATGGAGTTCCTGTAGTCTGTGGTACTGACTGGTAAAACCACATTCAGAGGCAACATTTACAAATAAAATTTTCTTTCCTTCAAATTGCTTCAAAGCGATTTCATTCCCGTCAATATCGGTAAACGTATGGTCATAAATTGAATTCAGCTGTGCCTTTGTGGTCATTGTAAAAAATATTACTGTGGCGCATGCAAATAAACGCATAAGTCTGTTGCCGTGGTTACACTTTATAAATGGCATTGGAGCTGTTAATTATCTATGATTGCTTGCGTGTCCTGAGCTGTGGACGCATCCGTCGCGCTGTTGGTGTAAGAAGCACCTCCATAACCAAGTATTGCACAAAATATCTGTTGCAAAAATACAAGGCCAACAGTAAAGCCCGGGCCCTTTCCAAAATTCTTTGCTATTGCATTCAAAAGCATTATGATAAATACAATGTTTGCAATTGGAACGAGCAGCATCATTACAACCCACCAGCCGGGCTTGCCGCCGATCCGACACATGACAATCAAATTATAAATAGGAATTATAGATGCCCATCCCGGCTCTCCTGCCTTTTCATACATATACCAAGCCCCCGTTGCAAGTAAAACAGAAACCGCCAGAACCATCTCTATTAACAAATACAGAAGTAAGTTCGGCAAATACCAGCTTATAAATTCCATGCCATTTATTGACACCGATGTTAAAAAAGATAAAAAACTAAACGCCACTATAATTAAAGCAACGGCCCCTGCCGCTTTTCCAAAATTAATTCTTTTCCCTTCCGCTTTGTGCGTCATCACAACCCCAAGAATGGTCCCCGCAATGACGGCTACAAACCCCAAGAAGAAGACCGTATATGTGAAAAAAGAAAATAAATACGTTGCCACCATGGCTCCCCCCAGGTAAAGTCCAAAATTCTTTAGATAAATATTCATGTGGTTTGGTTTTTTATTAAAGTTAATAAATAATTATTTACTGCTGTATTTTTGCTTATTCAATGATCTTGTCTTCAAGGAAGTTTAATGCTTTATCGAGGTTTTTTGCTTCCAAGATCCCTTTATCGAACTTCGCAAATTGCAGGTTGGCCCCTTCCATGTTTGTGTTTGAAAAGTTAACACTCAAAAGGTTGGTTCCCATTAGATTCGCCCCTTCCAAATTGGCCCCGGAAAGATCTGCCCCTTCCATTGTTGCTCTTTCAAGGTTAGCATCCTGAAGCTCTGCTCTTTTTAAATTGGCGTTTTCCAGTTTAGCCCCAATGAAATTGACATGTCTTAAATTTGCGCCAACAAAATAGAGTTGGTTGAGATCGAGCCCTGTAAGATCTACTCCTTGCAAAATTAATTTATCTGTCTGCTCTATTATCTGTATTACCTCTGCTCTGTTAAGGTCCTGTGCTGAACTGTTTAATAAAATGATTGTTGCAATTGATAATAGCGCTGTTTTCATGATGGTTTAATTTTCTGCGTTAAATACCCTCTCTATACTTCCGTCCGAATAAATGAAAATCAGGGGTGTGTTGGGAGATACTTGTGTTTCTCTGCCCATTATGTCTGTTACTTTTATTAGCTTCTTTGCACTGTTAGTAGGCTGCTGCAGACCAAGCGCACAATTATTATTGCAGCCCGTACTGAACGAAGCTGTTGCGTCTATTTCTGTCCAGTTTGCCGTGGCATAGGCCGCATCGTCTACCTCAATACAAGTTAACGCAGGGTTGTTCAGTGCCTCCAGGTAAAGAAAATTAAGGTAATTGCCGTTCTTTAAATTAAGACAGATCAGCTGGTTGTTCCAGCACTCTAAATAATTAAGTGCGTTGTTTTGGTTCAGAATGAGCTCGGTTATTTGGTTGTCGTGACAAATAAGTTGTTCGAGTGCCCCGTTTTGCGATAGGTCCAGACTTGTTAATTGATTGTTGTTGCACCACAGGTACGCAAGGGAAGAAAAATCTTGTATTCCTGTCATATCCGTTATCGATCCGGATGCTACACTCAAAGAAAACACGCTGCTGATGTTCGCCGTTGGCACCTCTCCGTCCGGTGTTCCCGAATCATGGCCAAGGTCGATCAATGCCTGCTCGAAATTAGCGTCCGGAATAGCCGTTGTTTGAGAATAGCACTTCGGAATCTGTGCCAAAGCGATGAGTACCATAACATTTAATAATCCGTATAATTTCATGGGGTTTTGTTTTTAATTGGTTCCGGTACCATCTGTTATTTTATGATTTTCGATGCATCGTAATTGAATGCTCTTTCTAATCTTTTTGCCTCAAGTATGCCTTTATCGTATTTTGCTCCTTCCAGGTTTGCCCCCTGAAGATTTGTGTTTTCAAGGTTCGCCCCCAAGAGATTCGCGTTTGAAAGGTCAGCATTTATAAAATTTGCATCCTTAAGGTTTGCGCCTTGCAAATTTGCGTTGCTGAGATTCGCTTTCCAAAGTTGCGCATCATGAAGATCTGCCCTTTCAAGGTTTGCTTCTTCAAGGTGGGCCCTCCAAAGTTGTATGTCCTGCATTTTTGCATCGTTAAATATGGTTCCATGCAAATATGCTCTTTCAAGAATAGCCCCCTGAAGCTCTGCCCCAGTAAAGTCGGCGCCACGAAGATCTGTTTTTGTAAAGTCTGTTTTCTGTAAGCTGCCTCCACAAAAATACAGCTGCTCAAGGTGAAGGCCCTTTAAATTAATGCCTGTAAAAACTACTGGATGTGTCTGGGCGATCCGTATTATTACCTCCTTTCTGGTTAGTTCCTGCCCGAGGGCAAGGCTCAGGGAGAAAAATACTCCAAAAAATAATACCATTGTTTTCATTCGCAATTACTTTTCTCCAAAGATAATGCTTTCTTTAAATTTGTGTTTTTGCTCGATTTCCTAGCTAAACAGCTACTTTCCGATACAAAACTTACTGAAAATATTGCCCAGAAGATCATCCGTTGATATGTCTCCGGTAATGCCTCCAAGGTGGAACATCGCCTGGCGGATGTCCATTGCGACAAAATCTGCCGTGACCCCGGTATTCAACCCTTGCTCCGCCTTTTGCAACATCTCTGCTGTATGCACCAGGGCTTCATGGTGCCTGGAATTGGAAACGATGGTCTCGTTGCTCGGGTCAAAATCACCTCGGATAAGCGCAACAAGCTCTTGCTTCAGCTCGGCTATTCCTTCTCCGGTCTTGGCGCTAATATGTGTGGCGTTCGCTTCGCCGTTTTTGCCAATATCTATTTTGTTAACCAGCAGGACGATCTTTTTTTCGGGGTGCGTATTGGAAAGCTCATTTACCCATTTTTTTCCCTCCGCAACGCTGTTTTGCTTTGCTACATCTGCAAGACAAAGAACTATTGTTGCCTGCTCAATTTTTGCCCGAGATCGCTCAATTCCCATGGCCTCTATATCTTTTGCGTCCTCACGAATGCCCGCCGTGTCAATCAAGCGGAACAGGATCCCATCAATATTCAGCGTTTCTTCGATAACATCCCGTGTGGTGCCCTCAATATTACTTACGATCGCCCTGTCGTCTCCAAGCAATTGATTTAGCAGGGTGCTTTTCCCGGTGTTTGGTGCCCCAACAATTGCCACGGGAACGCCATTCTTAATTGCGTTGCCAAGCTCAAAGGACTGTGCAAGGCGTCGTATATAAACAAGCACTTCGGAAACCATCTTTTTCAATTCTGTGCGGTCCGCAAACTCAACATCCTCCTCTGCAAAATCGAGCTCCAGCTCGATAAGAGAGGCGAAATTAATCAGTTTTTCACGTACTTCCTTAAGCTCACTTGAAAACCCTCCACGCAATTGTTTGAGTGCAACGTTGTGCGCACTCCTTGATTCCGATGCGATAAGGTCAGCAACTGCCTCGGCTTGAGACAAGTCCATCCTTCCGTTCAAAAATGCGCGTTGTGTATATTCTCCGGGGTGTGCCAGCCGGCAGCCCGCCTCGGTAAGTGTTGTAATTATTTTTTGCTGAATAAACAAAGAACCATGACACGATATCTCTGCACTTTCTTCGCCCGTAAAGCTCTTTCCTTTCTTAAAAAGAGTAACAAGAACTTCGTCTATTGCTTTGCCTTCTTTATCGGAGATCGTGCCAAAATGAACCGTATGTGATGCCTGTTCTTTAAGTTGTTTTGAGAATATCTTTGATACCACCTCCCAGGAATCTTTTCCGGACAGACGTATAATTCCAATCGCACCCACACCATTAGGAGTTGCCAACGCACATATTGTATCCTGATCTTCTACCATGAGGTGCAAAAGTAATGGTTTATCAATATATGCGGTAAATAAAGTGCCTGTCTTTTATGGTACTATTCAATAAGCAGGCGCGTTGTTCTGATCTTTTTGTCGCTTATTATCTCAAGCACATACATTCCGGATGGAATATCCTTAACATCATATTCCTTGAGCTTTTCACCGTATGTTTTAATCGTTCTTCCACTTAGGTCCTTTAAACTCACTCGATCAATTGTTCCTTCGAACGAAATAACAAAGGATTCGTGTACTGGATTTGGATACACCCCAAGCCTATCATTTTCCTGTTCCAACAAGGCTGCGCATGCATCCACTAAAATTGATTCCGAAGCACTTGCTGAACAACCATTGCCATCCGTATACGAATATGTAATAGTATGGGAGCCAAGACCAGCCGCTGCAGGGTCAAATGCTCCTGCTGCGATACCCGGGCCACTGTACGTTCCTCCCGTGGGTGTTCCTCCTGTTAGTGTGAAAAATGGTGTATAAATACAGACATCCGAATAGGCCCCCAAAGTAACAGCCGGCAAAGCGTAGATTATAATATCAGAGCCGTTATCCGCTCCAATTGTCACTGGATCACTTGCTACAACTCTCATTCTATAGCCAGTGCCCGCAGGCATTGAACCCGGAACAGCAATATTAATGGCCAGTAAGCCTGATGCCGAAGAAGATAGCGTTCCAATGATCGTTGGTGCGGCAAAAGAGCCTGTGGCATCCGACATTTCTGCTGTATAAACATTTGCAGTACCATAGGTTCCTGTTGCGTCAAAATTGAGCGTTCCTGTACTAGTTGTTCCATAACACCAGCTGGACGGAATAACCGTTCCGGTTGTAATTGTTGCAGAAGAGCCCGCAGTCGTAATGGTAATGTCGTCAACCGCAAAGGACGGGTCCGTAGCGATCCCATCATCTATGTTTTGCCAAACAAAGGATATTCTTAAGTTAGAGATGTTCTCACAGGATGCCGGTAAAGTATACGTGTTTGCTTGCCAAAGGCCTTGGGTTGCACCCGTGCAGGCTATGCCCCCACAACAAAGTGATGTGAGGTAACTAGCTAACGAGTTCCAGCTGGTCCCCCCATCAATCGAATAGAATAGTTCCGTAAAGTCTGAAGCATTCCCTGCCCCAATCATGTCAAAGCTAAGGGTAAGACCCGTTTCTCCAACTGTGCTAATATTTCCAGACTCAGCCCTTCTGTTTGTGTTTGTTCCCACCCCTTCAAAATAAGCCGCACCAAGGTCTCCCAGTATGGCATTCGCACCAACGTGCAATGAGTTATCCATTATTGAACAAGCCGTGCCGCAAGCTCCTGCAGGTTGACCATCTTCTTGACAGGAGATATACCAATTGTTCGGGTAAAGCCCTTCGGTTCCCAAAACGGTATTTAAAGTCCATGTAGAACCGGCCGTAAAGTTTTCGCTGTAAATTGTGGTTTGAGAAATCGCACTAATACTTAATAGCATTAATGCCGATAATAGTATTTTTTTCATAGTGGTTAGTGTTTTAGCCCTCCAAATGTAGTCGCTTTACTTTAAAATGCAAAATCCACTTAAAAAGAACTCAGCGAGCCCTTTTATTTTTAAAAAAAGAGGTGAGTAGCTCGGAACATTCCATTTCCATTACGCCGTTTATAATGCTCGTTTTTGGATGAAAAAGGTGCCCCAGCTTCGTGCATCCTCTTTTCTCATCTTTGGCACCATAAACCACCTTGTCGAGCTGAGACCAATACAACGCACCCGCACACATAACGCAAGGTTCAAGCGTTACGTACAGTGTGCACCCCTTTAAATACTTCCCTCCAATATAATTTGCCGCAGCGGTGATTATCTGTGTTTCTGCATGCGCTGTTACGTCGTTCAATTTTTCTGTCAAGTTATGCGCCCGCGCAATGATCTTGCCCTTCGCAACCACCACGGCTCCAACCGGCACCTCTCCCCCATCAAAAGCCTTTTGCGCTTCAATTAGAGCCTGCTTCATATAGTACTCGTCGTTATGTGGTGTTATCATCTTCCGCTGTTTTTAAGCGAAATTAAGCATATTCACTACATTTACATCATGAATTTGAATGTTCCAAAACTTTCCAAAGGAGATAAAATTGCAATCGTCGCGCCAGCCAAATCCATTGACAAGAAACAGGTTTTTTTTGCAAAAGAGTTTTTCGAAAGTAACGGTTTCGAAGTTGTATTGGGGAAGCATTGTCTTGGTAGTTACAATTATTTTTCCGGAACTGAGGAGGAGAGAGTCTCTGACTTTCAATCCGCTCTGGACGATCCGCAGATCAAAGCAATTATATGTGCTCGTGGTGGCTACGGCTGTGTTCAGATCGTAGACAAAATCCAATGGGCGGTAATGTTGCGAGCGCCAAAATGGGTGGTTGGCTTCAGCGATATAACCGTTTTTCATTCTCGGCTGGAACATCTTGGAGTTCAAAGTATTCATGGAACAATGCCGTTAAATTTTGCCGAAAATTCTCAAGACTCTTTGAGCTCTCTTATTTCTGTGCTGACCGGCAACCCGTACAAAATCACCTGCGATACGACTCCGAATAATACACTTGGTCGCGCACGAGGAAGACTTGTTGGCGGAAACCTTTCAGTGCTTTGCAGTCTTCTGGGAACGAACGACCAAATAGATTTTGTGAATTCTGTTTTGTTTATTGAGGATCTTACCGAATACATATATAAAATTGACAGAATGTTCTATAGCCTCCAAAAGGCGGGGGTCCTAGATCAAATAAATGGTCTTATCGTTGGGGGAATAACAGAAACTCTTGATACAGAGCCCCCCTTTGGGCTTCCACTTGAAGAGCTTATTATATCGCATATAAAATACAGGAACATTCCCGTTGCGTTTGGCTTTCCTTCGGGTCATTTTAACGACAACAGAGCGTTAATTCTTGGAGCCACTGTTTCTTTCCTGGTTCGTGAAGATGAAACGGAGCTGAGCTTTTAACCGGCCTTCATCCATAGTCTGAACAAAGGCTTATTGCCGCTCTTGTCCGGTGATTATTTCTTTACCATAAGTACCGTCGCAATTATGGATCCATTGCTGGTGGACCAAGTTTGAATTGCTTTGTCCTTGTTATATTAGTGTTTAAATTCTTATATTTGGGGCGCGAAAAGCACCAAAGAAAATGGTCTCACTATACTCCTTGATAACTTCAAAAGCTGCTTACACCTTCATTCGGGTGAATATCAGCCCTGTAAGGCAAATTAATTCGAACCAAAAAAGTAGTTTGATTCGTTTTAGTACAGCGGAATCAATGTATATGACCAGCACAATTATATTTCAAAACAATACGATTTAAATAGGTATATGGCAACTGCATCTAAAGAAATTAATCCTAGCGGATTCGCAAAGACCCTTAGAAAAGACAACTGGTGGTTGTACCCAGGCATCGTTGTATTCGGTTTAGTCTGCTTTATCGTATATGGAACTTGGTCTGCATGGCAGGCCGATTTTTATTGGTATAGCGCAGGAAAAGAGGGGTTTGGCGGCTATTTAGCTCCGTTTTACTCACCGCTACTTTACATTAAAGAGGGGGTTGAGGGGGCCGCGCCTATGGAACATGCATTATTAGGCCCTTGGCCAAATTGGTGGCCGAGCTGGCTTCCGCCTTCGCCATCACTTTTAATATTGGCAATCCCCGGGGTTTTCAGGTTCACCTGTTATTACTACAGAAAAGCATATTACAGAGCATTTACAGGAACTCCTCCGGCATGCGCGGTTGGTTCTGTTCCACGAAAAAGAAAATCTGGATACAAAGGTGAAACCGGGCTTATGCGGGTTCAGAATATTCATCGATTCGCAATGTATTTTGCGGTATTGTATGTCCTTATTTTCTTCTACGATGCATACCTTTCCTTCTTTCAGGGTGACGAGTTTGGTGTGGGTGTTGGCAGCATCTTATTGCTTGGAAACCCAATATTACTTGGGTGCTACACTTTTGGATGTCATTCTGTGCGACACCTCTTAGGGGGGAAAAGAGATTGTTATTCGTGCGGGCTTGGTGGAGAAATTGCAAACAAGAACGGAAAAGGAATTACCTGGTTGAATCAGCGGCATGAAATGTTCGCCTGGGTCAGCCTGATCTGGATAATGGTGGCAGATTTTTATGTAAGAATGGTGTCCATGGGGGTTATAACAGACCTCAATACCTGGGGTGTATAATTTAATATCAAACTACGAATATGTTAGACGTATCAGAAATAACAACAATAGAGCACGATGTTTTAGTTGTTGGAGCAGGCGGAGCAGGGCTTAGTGCAGCAATCGAGGCCTCCAAGCAGGGGATGAGCACCGGTATTGTGATGAAGTCATTATTAGGAAAAGCACACACGGTTATGGCCGAGGGCGGAATGGCTGCGGCTCTTGCAAATGTAGATGAGAGAGACCACTGGAAAATGCATTTCAGGGACACGATGAGGGGGGGGAAGTTCTTAAATGTCTGGCGCATGGCTGAGCTGCACGCAAAAATTGCTCCGGATCGTGTTCGATTACTAGAGGAATGGGGCGCAGTATTTGACAGAACAAAAAACGGATTGATCAATCAACGAAACTTTGGTGGGCACAAATATCCGCGTCTTGCACATGTTGGGGATAGAACCGGACTAGAAATGATTCGAACACTTCAGGACCATGGAATTCACCAGGGAATTGAGGCATATATGGAATGTACAGCGCTAGACCTTTTGAAAAATGAAAAAGGAGAGGTTTGTGGCATTGTTTGCATGTGGCGAGAATCTGGAAAATTTGTTATCATAAAAGCAAAATCGATTATTTTTGCAACTGGTGGCGGAGGTAAGGCCTGGGAAATAACATCAAACTCCTGGGAATATACCGGTGATGGTTATGCTCTTGCCTATGAAGCCGGAGCAGAATTAATGGACATGGAGTTCAATCAGTTCCACCCTACCGGAATGGTTTGGCCCCCATCGGTAAAAGGAACACTTGTAACAGAAGGTGTTCGGGGTGAGGGTGGTATATTATTGAATAGTGAGGGAGCCCGCTTCATGTTCAATTATATTCCCGATAGATTCAAGTCTGAAACGGCCGACACCATCGAAGAAGCTGACGCCTGGCTCATTGACCAAGAGAACAATCGACGGCCACCAGAACTCCTCACCAGAGATGTTGTTGCCAAGGCGATCAACGAAGAGGTTAAAGCAGGCAGGGGCTCCAAGCACGGCGGAGCTTATTTGAACGTTGCAACACAACGAACCGAAGAAGATATAAAAAGAAAGCTGCCGGCGATGTACCACCAATTTAAAGTGCTTGCAGAGCTGGACATTACCAAAGAACCCATGGAGGTGGGCCCAACATGTCATTATTTCATGGGGGGAATACGTGTAAATGCGGAAACAACGATGAGCTCTGTTTCTGGCCTGTTCGCTTGTGGAGAATGCGCTGCAGGAATGCATGGCGCAAACAGGCTTGGGGGAAATTCTCTCTCTGACCTACTCGTGTTCGGATATCTTTCTGGAAAAAATGCTTCAGATTATGCCAAAAAAATAGAGAAACATTCTGAAATTAATGAAGAACATGTGCGGCAAATAATTAGAAATGCAACCGATATTTTAAACCGTGAATCTGGAGAAAACCCTTATTTATTGCACGAAGAGCTTGAGGCCAGCATGCAACAAAACGTAGGAATTGTTCGGAGCAAAAACAACCTTGAAAAGGGTATTGCCGGTATAGAGACAATCAGAGATAAATACAAGAATGTAAAAGCTAAGGGTGCGAGTCAGTTCAACCCGGGGTGGCACGAAGCACTGGGCTTACGGAATCTTCTGATCTCTGGAGAGGCGGTTGCAAGAGCTGCACTGCTTAGAGAAGAAAGCAGGGGAGCCCACACCAGAGAAGATTTTCCCGGAGAGCAGGCCGAATGGTTGCGGTATAATATCATTTCAAAGAAGGGTTCCGATGGAAACATGGAGCTACAAAAAATAGAACGGCCGGAGCCTGATCATGAGCTACAGAGAATAGCGAACGCAACAATTGAAGAGCTGGAAATGGAAATAGAAACCGAAAAAAAACAATAGCTTTAAGTCAATTCATTTATATTGATCGAGTTATTTAATAGATAAACTATGGCAATGCGTAAATTTCAAATCTACAGGGGAGACCAAAATGGCGGAGAGCTTGTGGATTACGATGTAGAGGTTACCGAAGGAATGGTTGTCCTTGACGTTATTCATAAAATTCAATCCGAACAGGCAAATGACCTGGCCATTCGATGGAATTGTAAAGCCGGAAAATGCGGGTCTTGCAGCATGGAGGTTAACGGGAAACCGAAGCTTTCGTGCATGAATCGAATGAATGAATATGGGCCGGATGAAACTATTACTATTACACCCATAAAAACATTTCCCACAATAAAGGATCTTGTAACAGACGTTTCCTGGAACTACGAACAAAATAAAAAAATCAAACCATTGCAAATGGCCCCGGAGGCGAAAACCGAAAAGGGATATGTAATGTACCAGAAGGACGTTGACCGTGTTCAGGAATTCAGAAAGTGTATTGAGTGCTATTTGTGTCAGAATGTGTGTCATGTTTTAAGGGATCACGGAAAAAAAGATGCCTTTGTTGGCCCTCGCTTTATGATCCGCGAGGCAAGTCTTGAAATGCATCCGCTTGATACCGTTGACCGAATACCCGACCTTAAAAATGAACATGGTTCGGGCATGTGTAATATAACACGGTGCTGTACCGATGTTTGTCCGGAGCATATTGGAATTACAGACAATGCCATCATCCCACTGAAAGAAAGAGTTGTAGACCGTTATTACGACCCTATTGCGATGATTGGCCGGAAACTTTTTGGTAAAAAGAAGCAAAAGCTTCCCCCTATAAATTCTGAGCTCAAAAAATAATTACAGAGCACAAAGAGTCTGTTCCCTCTGTTTTGATTCTCGGTTTATGCTGCACATTTTTTGTTCCTCGAGCTTAATTAATCGTTTTCTAATCTTGCCGCATTCTGTTGTGTTTCTTTTGTTGACCTGTATAATTGAAGCACGGTTTTATCGCTTTTTCTTTAAAAAACTCCCGAAATAGTTTATCTTAGCGCAATCTAAAATTAAATTCTATGAAAAAAATATTACTTTCTTTAGTTGTTGTGGCCACTGGATTTTGGGCACAATCGCAAGTTCTCTGCTCAGGAGTTTCTCCTGCTAGCATTCAAGGCAATTATGCTTTTACTTGGGCTGATCCAGGTGGAGGAGATTGGTCTTGCCCCGATTTTAATATTCCAGCAACTTTTGTTGAGGATACATTAATGCTCGTTGAAGATGGCACTCCCGGAACTAACCCTCAGGGAAATCCAATTTCACAAGAGGGTTGCAATGCTTTAACAAATGACCTTACCGGAAAAATCGCAGTTATTTATAGAAACACCTGTGAATTTGGGGCCAAAGCCCTTAATGCACAAAACGCTGGTGCCGTGGGTGTTCTACTTGTAAATCGAGAAGACGCACTGGTTAATATGGGCGGTGGCGTTGAAGGATTAAACGTTACAATTCCCGTGGGTTTTGTCTCCAATGTTACCGGAGGAATGCTTATCGCTGAGATGGGTAACGGTCCCGTTGTTTTGTTTATGGGTAACAAGCTTGGCTTGTATACTGATGATGCCGGGTCTGCTTCTGGAGATCTTCTTGTGTCTCCATTCGCTGGTGCGCACGATGGATTCTTTGACGGATTCTCTCTTGGTATTCAGGTATATAACTGGGGAAGTAATTCGCAGTCAGGTTTAACGGTTACTGCTAATATCGATCATACATCTGGAAATGTTTATAACGAAGTTGTAACTGCTCCAGCAATGAATACAGGAGATACACTTTCTATTTTTGATGGGAATACCGTCTCATTTACCCCATTTACAATGGGCTCTTATCCTGCCGGAGATTACACGCTTACATATACTATTGACCTGGGTGTTGCCGATGGTGACCCGGTTGATAATGTGTTTACATCAACATTCACGCTTAATTCAGATGTGATTTCTTTGGCAAGACTGGATGGTTCTGGAATGCCAATTTCTAACCTATATCCTAGCAATACAGATGGTGAATACCAAGCCTGTATGGTTGTGAATGAGGCTGCTAACACTGGTAACATTGGTGTACAGGGTGCTTATTTCTATCCATACACAGATACCTCCGTTAATCAGCTTGCTGGTGCGGAAATTATTGTAAACGTGTACAACTGGGACGATGCGTGGGTTGATTTAAATGATCCATTAGCGGCTACATACGATTGGTTTTTCCAGAGTCTGAATTCAATTGTATACGAAACGCATTATCCAGGATCGAATGATGAAAATGCTGATATTGTGTATGTTCCATTTTCAAACCCATTCGTAATTACCCCAGGACAACGATACCTGATCTGTCTTCAAACGTACGATCCGGTTATTGCCTTTGGGTATGACAATGGCCCTGATTACGGTGGAAACTACGGAATATATGCGCAACCAATTTCTCCTGTTCTTGTTACAACCAGTGGGGTTCCTCAATGGTATTCAGGATGGAGTGGAACTTCAGCACCTTCAATAGGGCTGAAAACAGCCAACAATATTGGAATTAATGAGGTAAACACTATTGGCGGGATGGCATATCCTAACCCGGCAACAGATGTTGTTACTATTTCCCTTGAGGCTAATGGAAATGCTGATCTGACGATAACTGATGTTTCCGGAAAGATTGCTTCTATCAGCTCACTGAAGTTGGTTGATGGTAAATCTACAATAGACATCGCATCTTTAGATGCTGGGGTTTACATCTTCAATATTACACTGGAGAGCGGATTAACTTCTCAGTTTAACGTAGTTAAGAAATAAACAAAATTTAGCACACGTAAAGGGGGGCAATACGCCTCCCTTTTTTTTGTGACATTAATCCCTTATATTTAAGGTTCTAAAATCTACCATTATGAAAAATTATCTACTATTAGCCTCCCTGTTTTTTGGCGCTGGGTTTTATGTACAATCACAAGTTGTGGTTGCTGGTGTAAGCCCCGCAAGTATTCAGGGAAATTATGATTACACTGCGCAGGCAAATTGCGGTGCCTGGCCTGGGGAAACAGACGATGGAACATGGAATGTTCTTTCAAATCTGGATTTTAACATTCCCGGAACATTTATTCAAGACACATTAATGCTTGTTGAAGATGGCACCACAGGAACAAACCCTCAAGGCAACCCTATTTCACAAGAAGGGTGCAGCCCGCTAACGAATGACCTAACGGGTAAAATTGCGGTTATTTACAGAAACACCTGTGAATTTGGAACCAAGGTCCTTAATGCAGAAGCCGCTGGTGCCGTTGCCGCTATTATCGTGAACCGTGAGGATGCACTGCTTGGCATGCTTGGCGGTGTTGAAGGATTGAACGTAACCATTCCGGCAGTTTTTCTTTCCAGTATTGATGGACAAGCGCTAATAAGTGAAATGGCAAACGGTCCTGTTGAAGTGTTTATTGGAAATAAAATCGGTGCATTCGCAAACGATGTTGGCTCCGACCCTGGCGCAACGCTTATTTCACCTTACGGTGGTTCTAACAGCGCGCTTATCAACGGATTTGATCTTGGAATCGAAATTTATAATTATGGAAGTAATGCTCAGTCTTCTGTTACTGTAACTGCGCTTATAGATGGCCCCCCGGGTAATGTTTATACTGAAACAATTGCAGTTCCTGCCATGAACTCAGGCGATACGGTATCCATTTTTAATGGGAACCCGCTTTCATTCACTCCATTCTCAATGGTCTCGTATCCAGATGGTGATTATTCCCTTCGTTACACCATAGACCTTGGAGTAGCAGATGATTTCTCGTTCGATAACGACTTTACCAGTACGTTCACCGTTGACCCTCGTAAAATCTCACTATCGAGAATAGATGGGGCTGGAATGCCAATTGCTACCTCTTATCCCAGCAATACTGAGGGAGAATATCAAGGCTGTATGTTTTTCGAAGAAGCCAACGCCAGTAATGTCGGTGTTCAAGGCGTATACTTCGTGCCGCACACAGACACGTCTGTAAATCAATTGGCTGGCGCAGAAATAATTCTGAATGTTTATCATTGGGATGATCCCTGGATTGACTTGAGCGATCCGGCCTATGCAACAGCTGCAAACAACGATTGGTTTCAAAGCCTTACCTCGGTTGCATATGAAACCTATTATCCCACGTCGAATGATGAAACCGATGACGTGGCGTACATTCCATTAACAACACCCTTTGTTCTAGTGGACAATCAGAGGTACTTGTTTTGTCTTCAAACCTATGATCCGGCAATTGCTTTTGGGTACGATAATACTTTAAATTACGATGCTAATCAAGCAATAACAGTAATGCCTATTTCTACTGTTCTAACGGAGTCCGCAGGAACAACCACCTGGTTTACAGGGGGGTGGAATAGCTTCTCGGCTACTGCAATGGCTTTATATACATTCCCGCCTTCCGAGCTCGGGATTAGCGAAAATAATTCCATTGGCGGTATGGCCTATCCGAACCCAACAAAAGATGTGGTTACCGTTTCGCTTGAGGAAAGCGGCCCAGCAAACCTGACAATAACAGATGTTTCTGGTAAGGTTGCCGTTGTTAGCTCCATAACTTTGGTCGATGGAAAATCTAAAGTAGATATTTCCTCATTAGACTCGGGAGTTTATGTTTTTAGCATTGCTTTAGACAATGGGAAAACAACTCAATTTAATGTGATTAAAAAATGATTCTATAAATAAGTAGAAATGGAAAGAGGGGGTGTTTGCCCCCTCTTTTTTATACCGTATAGCTTTAAAAGTTTAACGATAGGCCAAATGTAAGTGGGTAAATCTCTGCCGTGTAATTTTGTTCAAATAGCGGCAATAAACTATAGCTTGCGAAAACACCCCAATTCGAATAGCCAAGTCGCACAGCTGCATCCAGTTTAAATGCATTAAGTCCGTACCGCCCCTTTTCTTTAAGCTCAAATTCTTGCGAGTACCCATTGGCATCAAGGTATGTTCCCTTGCGCTTCACTTTTGAGGATAACCTCACCCCACCAACAACTCCTGCTGCCAGATAAAAACTTTTACTTGCATCGGCATTTGTGTTAAATTCAAGCAAGAATGGCACTGTTAAATAGGCCGCTTTCAATTTGTTCTTTTTGTAATTATTGATCGTGTCGATCTGGGCCGTTAATGCTCCATCAGAATCATCTATAATATAATTGTTTTTTAATGCGATCGAGGTAAAACTAAAGCCAAGCCCGGTTGTAATTCCAAAATATTCGCGAGCGATATTGAATTTGTGCTCAAAAAGATTAAGGTTCCATGTCTGTGACTTTGCCGGGTCATTGTTCCATTCGGGGTTATTTGGGAAGTTGTTATCAAAGCTACTGTTCATAAGGATTGCAAATCCAAAATCAACTCCAGCCCAGTGCGCTTCGCTTTTTTTCTTTTCCTTTCTATACTGGTAAACTGTGTCCCCCTCGTTGTCTATAAAGTACTCGCCTTCATCGTGGGAAATAAATATGATTTCTGTGTTTCCAAGAACTGTTCTGGTGGTGTCCGGATCTTTCTGTGTTTCTTGCTCCACTTCAACTTGAGCAACGGTATTTACTGCGACCAGCCCTGCCATTAAAATTGTGCTAAATATTTTCATAATGTTTGATTTGTTTTGTTGTAAGACCCCGTACTCTTTAAAAAGTTACAGTACGCTATTTTTCATGTGTACTTTCGTGCAATTCTTACAGTGAAGAAGTGGTTTTATTTGAAAATAAATTAAAATTGGATGATCTGGAAACTTTTGTGATAGAAGGCCAGGCCTTTGTAATGTGTTTTCCAGAAACTACGCCTCATCAAATAGAAGCACCTATTGTCATAAACATAAAATCAGGCAACACTTTTACCGTAGAATACGTTAAAAGTTCGCCCCCCTATTAATTTGGGGCTTCACATTCTTAGTACAAACACTAACGGATTAGTATTAGCCTTTTCACATCAAGACGGTCTTCCGTTTTTATCTGTAGAATATATGTTCCGCTATGTAAGTTGTGCGGGGTCCAATCATAGAAGTAGTCTCCCTTTTCGTAGTTTCTTTCATCAATAAGCGCTACGCGTTCGCCCAACAGGTTGTATATCGCCAGACTCAATTTCATTTTATTCGGAACTTTGAAAGATATTCTTGTAGATTTCTTAAATGGATTCGGATGAACACCCAATAAATTAAGTTGGCCAACATTCATCCCCGCCTTAGAATTATCATTGGCTGGATTGGGCTCACATGCTTGAGTGATCGCATTGGCCGCATTGTCATAGCTTCCTCCGGAAATAGTAACATTTGTTACCTCGAAGCACCAATTGCCATTTGGGTTTTTAGCTCCCTTCGAATTTATTGTGGCATAGCCGCTCAACCCCGTTGTTCCACTTGCACTACCTGATGAAGGGCCTGAGAACACCCCGTTCACGGTGGCTCCTGCAACCCCCGTACCAGTTGTGTTTACAATTAAAACTGTCGCAACTCCTCTTTCGCGATTTCCGTTCAATGCTTCTCTTGTTATAGTAATATCATCGACATGAACAGAGGGACCGCCACTACTAGTAGGTTGGGTAGTAGCATTTACCACATTTGAGGGCGAAGAATTTCCTACACCGTTGAATGCTGTGACTCTATAGTAATACGTTGTTGACTCGGTAAGTCCATTGTCGCTATAGGATTCCGCATCCACTCCGAGTGAGGCTATGCTGGTAAAATTCGTGCCGTCTGTAGATCGTTCAACATCGAAACCCGTCTCATCAGAAGCGTTATCGGTCCACCCTAAATTAATTTCGGTGGCTGACATGGCTGTTGCCGTTAGAGAGCTTGGATCATTCGGGGATGTTGATTGCCCTCCTCCTAAAACATAATATTCAGTATATGGTGCTGGCAGGTCTCCATCCGCCGGAAACACCGGAGGTCCCTGCCCCCCGATTACATTCAACCACCCCATTGCTCCACGATCTTCGTGACTCAATATATGGCAATGCATAATTGTTCTCCCCGAAAATGGAGAGCTTGATGCTTGATTGAGGTCAAACCGAATAGGTACATTTGAAGACACCACATCGTAATATTCACCGGCTTCAAACATTCCGTTCGTTGCTTGTGCCTGAACATGATATACGTGTAAATGAAATGGGTGCATTGTGGCGCCGGACAAATTCCACTCTTGAACCTGAGTTGTGGGAAGTGTTAAATTCGGGCTCATGTGGTCATACTTTGAGCCATTTATTGTACGCGCTCCCATACTTATTGATTCGAAATTTACATTTGTTTCATTTTGAAGGTCACGCAAGTAATCGGGTCTATTCGCGGACCAGCTGGAAACACCGTCCAGATCAAATGGATGAACACTGCCATCTGGAGTTCCCGCTGCATATATGTTTGCGACAACGTCTCCTTCCACGCTCACCCAAGAGTTTCCTGTTACACGAATCGCAATGTCGGCTCGCGATGCCCCTGTTAATCCAATCGTATTTGTTGTTAGGTCCTTTGGGGCAACAGTTCTCCACACACCATCTCTTGCTAACAACATTACTTCGCATTCAGGACCGAATTCAATTGATTTCATCATAGCGTTGCGATCTGCAACAAGAATTCGCCAATGCTGCCAAGTGTTAGGGGGCATACAAACATTTCCACCTATTTTACCATTTGCGGTCCAAGCGGGGGAAAGCGTGCCGCTCATAAGAACATCGCCACCAGTGCCATCAGCGTTTGGGTCTAAAAACCCAAAAACAAATTCACGCTCTTCCATTGCGGCAACAGTTGCTGGAATCCCATCGGCGCTATCGTCAACAACCAACATTCCGAAAAGCCCTCCCGAAACCTGCAAAAAGGTTGCACCATGATGGTGTGCGTGGTACCAATATGTTCCTCCCATGTGATCGGCGGGTATCTCCCAAACATAATCGCCTCCTCGACCACCCTCAAAAACCCTTTCAACATCATCTCCTGGTGACTCACCAGAAATGTGTAATCCATGAGTGTGAATATTCGTAGCGTTGGGGTCCTTAAAAATGTTGTGCTTTATGGCTAACGGCTCGTAAGGAAGCGTATTATGAAACCTCAAAATGTATTTGTTTCCGGGAACCACTTTTATTGTTGGCCCTGGAATACTATAGCTTTGATTCTCTTGCCTGTATGCTCTTGTTGTAAACGTCTCTCCATTAATATCAAAAGTTGCCTCTCCAACTTCCATTACTCCACTAAAGTAAGGCTCCGGATTATTTGCAGTTACCGGATGATAGGTCCACTGAAATTCTTGTGGGTTTTCAATGACATTGCTAGTCGGACACTGGCTATGAGCCGAAGTAAAGACTATCGTTAAAAATGCAAAACAAAGTGATGTCCGAATGTTTAGCGCATGTGAAAATATAAAATGCTTCATAGTAGTAGTACGTTTAAATATTAGCGACGCAAATATATCCAAATTTTATTGTATAAACTACTATAAGTGGAAGGAGAGCTTGGTTAAGGCCTGTTTTGATGATTCTGTGCTATGTGGTTCTATTCATTCTGGGAAATTAGAAAATTGTATAACAGGGGTGGGGTTATTTATTTTTCCCATTATCTCCGAATTCATTTTTAATTCGTTTTGGAAGCGAATCAAAAACCAAATCATAGGAGCGATCTATTAATTCCTGCAACATAGTTTCTGGAACATCAGAATTGACGGCAACAGTATTCCAGTGTTTTTTGTTCATGTGCCAGCCAGGGAGTATGCCTTCATATCTTTCTCTCAGGTCTAATGACATTGTTGGTTCACACTTTAGATTTATAGAAATAAATTCATCTACATCGGTAAGTGCGAACATTTTATCCCCAACCTTGTATACAAGTGTTTTGGAATCAAATGGAAATCCTTCAGTAACCCCTGCCTTTGTAAGGCAATACTCCCGAAAAAACTCTGCATTCATTAATGAATGGCCGGAGCATGCTCCTCTTTACCCAGCCTGTAAAGCATTTTTGCGTGCCCAGAGAGAGCAGAGTAAAAGGAATTATAGGAATAGTAGGGTAAATTATATTCAAATGCCGTGTCTCTGACAATGTTGGATATTTTTCGATAATGTACGTGGCAAACATTAGGGAACAAGTGGTGTTCTATTTGGTAGTTCAGCCCGCCCACAAACCAGGAAAAAAACCTCGCTTTCGGGGCAAAATTAGCTGTATTCATTAATTGATTTGCCGCCCAGTCAAGCTCAATATCACCATCATTATTAGGCGTTTGGAAAGACGAAGTTGGAACAACGTGTGCCGGTTGAAAAATAGCCGCAAGTGTTAAGCCCGCAACAAAATGCATCACCACGAAACACAGAACAGTTCCCCACCAGGGAAGGCTTGAAAAAATTATTGGCAATCCAAGGGTCACAAAAAGATACGTCGTTTTTGTTGGTATTAATGTCCAAAGAAATCTTCTGCTGCTTAATCCCTGAGTTTTTATAAGCCCCTTCTTCTTGTATCGTTTCCATTGAGTATAGTCTTTTGTTGTAGCCCACATCAGCGTCATCAAACCATATAAAAACCATGCATAAATGAATTGAAATCTGTGTCCTTTTAATAGCTTCTGTTTGGGAGAAAAACGCATAAGCGGATCAATTTCAATGTCTTCGTCCATACCGCTTACGTTCGTATACGTGTGGTGCAATACATTGTGTTGAATACGCCAGTTCACATCACTTCCGCCCACCAGCCATATCAATTTTCCAAGGACTGAGTTTACGTGTTTGTTTTTTGAATAGGCACTATGGTTGGCATCGTGCATAATCGAAAGTCCGATACCGGCCATTCCTATCCCCATTATTACCCACATCAACAAATTGAGCCAGGCAGCATCTACTACAGTCAGGATAAGGATGAAGGGCGTTAAATATAAAGAAATCATAAATATCGTTTTGAACACCATGTTAAAATTAGCATGCCGCGAAACGTTGTTTTCTTTAAAATAGTCCCCTACTCTTTTGCGAAGCTCTTTGTAGAAGTCTTCAGCTTTGTTTTCTGCGAATTTTACTTTCTTTAATTTCATCATCTTCTATACAATAGAATTAAATTCGTTGCAAATGTAAGGCTTTATTCCGCTCCTATTTCACTTTTTGGGAATGAATATGAAACGGGGCTTGATAATAATGAATTATTAAGACTCCAAACTAATGCATTTAAATGGCTATTTTTGTGTTACAAAAAACACAATTGTCTCTTGTAATGCCTTCAGACACATTAACAGCATATTGCGAAAATTATTTTAAGCGGACACGATTTTTTTCGCGTGTTGTATCTGTAGGGAGCGTTCCATTCGGGGGGGATAATCCTATTCGCATACAATCAATGACCACAACCAACACCATGGATACAGACCGGTGCGTTGCTCAATCGATAAAAATGATCGAGGCAGGATGTGAGGTGGTTCGATTAACAGCCCCTAGCAAAAAAGAGGCTCAAAACCTTTTAAACATAAAATCAAAACTTGAATCACTGGGCTATAACGTTCCTTTGGTTGCAGACATTCATTTTACGCCGAACGCGGCTGAAATTGCTGCAAACATCGTCGAAAAGGTTCGGGTAAACCCCGGAAATTATGCTGATAAAAAGAAATTTAAAGAATACGATTACACAGATGAGTCTTATGCTACAGAATTGTTGCGTATAGAAAAAACCTTTACCCCTTTGGTCCTTTTGTGCAAGCAAAACGGTACCGCTATGAGGATTGGAACGAATCATGGGTCTTTATCCGATCGGATATTAAGCAGATATGGGGATACGCCACGCGGCATGGTTGAATCTGCAATGGAATTTCTGAGAATCTGTGAAAAAAACCATTTTCACGACATCGTTCTTTCCATGAAAGCAAGTAATACGCTTGTTATGGTCCAGGCCTATCGTTTGCTTGTTGCCACAATGAAGGATTACGGAATGTGCTACCCACTGCATCTTGGAGTTACTGAGGCTGGTGAAGGTGAGGATGGTAGAATTAAATCCGCAGTTGGTATAGGCGCCCTACTTGAAGATGGCCTAGGCGATACAATTCGCGTATCGTTAACCGAAGAGCCTGAAGTAGAAATCCCTGTTGCAAAAAAATTACTGTCCAAATTTAAGCATGGCAATCGACTTCCGATCGCTTTAAATGAAAATACAAGCACCCTGCCCTATGACCCATATTCTTATTCCCGAAGAATGAGTAATGAAACAGGGGCCGTTGGGGGGCATCATGTGCCGGTCGTCGTTGCCGATTTGAGTTCTTTTGAGGGTATTAAACCCGCCCATTTCTTCGGATTCGGATATAATTATTCTGTTCCTCTGGATAAATGGAATTTAAGCGATTCGGCCGCTGATATACTCTATATTGGAACGCAAAAACTTGAATTTGAGGTTCCGGGAACATTAACGGTAATAGCTGATTATGCTGCCTGGCATTTGAACTATCGAGATAAAGCCGGATATTATCCTTTGATCGAGATTGAAGATTTAGATTCATTTGATTCGAACGATCGTGTTTTTATAAATCATTATGCCGAAAACCATGACGTTCGCTACCTTTTGGATTATCCAAATGCGGTCATCGTTTTAAAAACAAAACACTCGAATAAAACACAACTTTTTCGTTATTCCTATATGAATTTTGCGACAAACAAGATTAGCAATCCCGTTATTTTGTGTTCGTCACCAACGACAAAAGACCCAGAAGAATACCAGCTCTGGTCTTCATCAGATCTGGGTTCTGTACTCATAGATGGATTTGGGGATGGTATATGGCTCGGGGGGAAACAAAGTCTTCAATTATTAAACACAACTTCTTTTGGTATTTTACAGGCAACCAGGTGTAGAATTTCAAAAACAGAATATATTAGCTGTCCGTCTTGTGGCAGGACTCTATTTGACCTCCAGGAGACGACGGCAAAAATCAGGGCAAAAACATCCCACCTTAAGGGATTAAAAATTGGAATAATGGGTTGTATTGTGAATGGCCCTGGAGAAATGGCAGACGCTGATTATGGTTATGTTGGAACCGGTCCTGGAAAAATTCATCTGTATAAAGAAAAAGTTGTCGTTCGAAAAAATGTTCCGGAACTTGAGGCGGTTGATGCTTTAATCGAGCTAATTAAAGAAAATAACGACTGGGCAGAGCCAAAATAACCCCTAATCCACCTAACCCGCTCATTTTCTGCACATTAATGTTGCTGTTGTTTCGTCTCCTTATACCGTCTTTCTCACCAAGACCAAGGTCTTTCGACGTCAAATGGGGTAAACTATCCTTAGGGCTCATTAAAATGCAAAACCGGGGTCAATCCCCTGCATTAATCTGCTTACCTACCCATAAATACCAAAAGGACAGAAATATCACTGGGAGAAATTCCACTAACTCGAGATGCCTGACCAATAGTTGCCGGTTTGAGTTTTGTTAATTTTTCTTTTGCTTCTGCACTCAAGCTCGCAAGCTTACCGTATTCCATATCGGCTGGAATTCGAACCTTCTCCAATCGATTCATTTTACTTGCTACGTCTTCTTCTCGATTAATATAGCCCTCATATTTTAATTGTATTTCTGTCTGAGAAACAACATCCTGATGTATTTCTGTAAGCTCCTGTGCAAGCTTTTTCGAATCTTTACTCATTTCCAACACGTCATCCATGTTAATTCTAGGGCGTGTAATTAGAGAACTGAGTTTTACCTGTTGCTTAACAGGGGAGCTCTCCTTTCGTTTCAATATAACGTTTGCTTTTTCTGGAGACACCCCCTCTCTGCGTAATGATTTTTTTAATCTTTCTGCTCCGTCTATCTTATACTCAACCCTCTTTAAAGCTTCGTCATCTGCCAACCCAATCGCGTGCCCTATTTGTGTTAAACGGATGTCTGCATTATCCTGTCTTAAAAGTATGCGGTATTCCGCCCTGCTTGTGAACATCCGATAAGGCTCCTCGGTTCCCTTGGTTATCAAGTCGTCAATAAGCACCCCGATATAGGCCTGGCTCCTGGTTAAAACAAATTCGGCCTTTCCATATATTTTATTGTGCGCATTAATCCCGGCCATCAACCCTTGACACGCCGCCTCTTCATATCCCGTTGTACCATTGATCTGCCCCGCAAAATAAAGATTGTCGACAATCTTTGTCTCCAGCGTGTGCTTTAGCTGTGTAGGGGGGAAATAATCGTATTCAATTGCATATCCAGGGCGAAACATTTTAACACTTTCAAACCCGGGTATTGTGCGCATTGCCTTATACTGAATGTCCTCTGGAAGCGAGGTGCTAAATCCATTTACGTATATCTCGATTGTGTTCCAACCCTCCGGCTCAACAAATATCTGATGCCGATCTCGTTCGGCAAAACGATTTATTTTATCCTCAATACTTGGGCAATATCTCGGCCCGGTCCCTTTTATTGCACCATTAAACATCGGGGACCTATCGAAGCCATCTCTTAGTATGTCGTGGGTCCCACTGTTCGTATACGTGATGTGACACGATCTTTGTTTTTGAAGTGGTTTCGTGTCTGAAAAACTAAACTTGGAAGGCTGTTCATCTCCAAATTGCTCTTCCATCTTTGTATAGTCCAGTGATCGACCATCCACTCGTGGAGGGGTTCCGGTTTTCATTCTTCCAGCCAGAAACCCGGTCGCCTTAAGCGCCTCGGTAATCCCGGTTGCAGACTTTTCTCCAGCCCTTCCTCCTCCAAATTGTTTTTCACCAAGATGAATCAGCCCATTTAAAAAAGTGCCATTGGTTAAAACAACTGATCGAGCCATAATTTGCACACCCAAAGAGGTTTCCACACCAATAATTTTGTTGTCTTTTATAATCAAGCCGTTACACATGTCCTGCCAAAAATCCACACCACTATTTCGCTCTAGAAGAAGCCTCCATTCTTCTGCAAACCTCATCCTGTCGTTTTGGGTTCTTGGAGACCACATTGCTGGCCCTTTGGATTTATTCAGCATTCTGAATTGAATTGCGCTTAAATCGCTAACGATTCCGGAACCACCACCGAGCGCATCTATCTCTCTTAATATCTGTCCCTTTGCAACACCCCCCATTGCAGGGTTGCAACTCATTTGGGCAATGGTGTTCATGTTCATTGTAACTAACAGCACGGAGCTCCCTAGCTTCGCCGCAGCATTAGCCGCCTCACAGCCAGCATGACCCCCGCCAACCACCAACACATCGTATTCTTTTAACATAGGCTATGTTTCACGTGGAACAAAATTACAACTCTTTTTATGATTTTATGATTTTATGTTTCACGTGAAACAAATAGCTCAAGGGCGGCGTCTTCTCTTTCTGTCATTTTAGCTTTGTTTTCGGGGTTATTGTCCGAGTATCCAAGCAAATGTAATGTGCCATGAGCGATAACCCTCTTTAGCTCCTCCGAGAAGCTAAC
>Ga0315334_10000214_pt1 | contig 37331 bp, 26 predicted proteins | sample M150034915metaG_FD_205555 | JGI IMG/M metagenome (GOLD analysis project Ga0315334, IMG submission 205555) | Ammonia-oxidizing marine archaeal communities from Monterey Bay, California, United States - M1 500m 34915 | ecosystem: Environmental > Aquatic > Marine > Intertidal zone | place: USA... | reverse complement strand
CTGACATGCAGTGCTACTGTCACACCGACACGGACGCGCCATCAAAGGCACCAACCGGCGTCCCAACAGTGTCGCCGACGACGAGCCCAACCGATTCCCCAAGCAACGCGCCAACGACATCACCGACGACTTCACCGACGACCAGTCCGACGACTTCGCCTACGACTTCACCGACGGGCGTACCGACAAAGGAACCGACCGTTTCACCAACATTGGTGCCGACTGTTGCCACGTACGGTCCAGTGAAAAATTCTGGACATTGTGATAATATTTTAACAGTTGAGCAGGACTGTATTAACATAATGACGCATTGGATCGCGGCCCCGGGCGCACCCAACATAGTGTTCGACTCGAACGAACCCGAAGATATTCCGGCAGGATGTATTTACGACCCGAATAACCAGAAGTTTTATTGGAACCATTTTGCGGATGATCCAACGGAATGTTCTGATGACTTGATGTGTATCTGTGATGATGAGACACACACACCAACAAAGGAACCAACTGGTGCCCCAACCGTGTCACCGACAGCATCTCCGACCGATTCCCCGTCGAAGAGCCCCACGACGTCTCCGACCGATTCCCCGACTACATCACCAACGACGTCACCAACGACTTCACCTAGCAACGCACCGACCGATTCCCCGTCGAAGAGCCCCACTGCGACCCCCACTTCGGGACCGAGCGCGTCGCCGACAAACGTCCCAACCGCGTCGCCGACAAACGTCCCAACCGCGTCCATTCACTTGGACGCGCCGCTGCTGGCTGGGAAATGCGACGCGATTCATTCGTCGGAGCAGACGTGCCGGGACTTTGCGACCGCTGCGCTAAAGTCGTTCGAGGAAGACTACGTTGTGACCGAGCTCCTGCCGCTTGGGTGCATGTTTGACGGCATCAACGACCAATTCGTCTACAACCATTACAGTGCTGGACCAGGCGCGGATTGCTCGGCCGATATGCAGTGCTACTGTCACACCGACACAGACGCACCGTCAAAGGCACCAACGGATGCGCCGTCGAAGAGTCCTACGGACAGTCCCACGGATAGTCCCACGAATAGTCCTACGAATAATCCCACTAAGAACCCGACGGCGGCGCCGACCAATGCCCCGTCGCCGCAGTGCGTGCTTCATCCAAGTCAAGGACAGATTGCCAACTTCCATGACCGAGACGAATACGCGCACGATTCATCACAGGAAAAATATTTGGATTTGGCGGAATGCAAGTTACTTAAAGCGATGCTGGGGTTTAGTGGTGACATTTATGAGTGGTTCGACCTCACCCACCCAGCCGGTTGTATCAAAAATCTTAATAGCGGGGACATTTACTGGAACATAAACTTTCCGGTTACTGCGGCGGGACAGTGTGACCAATTGAGCTGGGCGGTATGCGCGGAGGCAGGAACAGGAGACTGTCCCCCCTCTACGAGTTATCCGACGAACGCGCCGACAAACGTCCCAACCGCGTCCATTCACTTGGACGCGCCGCTACTGTCTGGGAAATGCGACACGATTCATTCGTCGGAGCAGACGTGCCGGGACTTTGCGACGAACTTGGGTAAAGTGTTCGAGGAAGACTATGTAGTGACCGAGCTCCTGCCGCTTGGGTGCATGTTTGACGGCATCAACGACCAATTCGTCTACAACCACTACAGTGCTGGACCAGGCGCGGATTGCTCGGCCGATATGCAGTGCTACTGCCACACCGACACGGACGCGCCGTCAAAGGCACCGACGGGTACTCCAACGGTGTCGCCGACAGCGGCTCCGACCGATTCCCCGACGACCTCACCAACGACATCGCCAACGAGTTCACCGACAACGTTCCCGCAATGCGTGTTTTTCCCAAGTGAAGGACATGTTGCCAACATACATGACCGAGACGAATACGCGCACGCTTCATCACACAAACACTATTTATCGTTGGCGGAATGCAAGTTAATGGCAGTGCTGCTGGGACAGAGTGATGACATTTATCAGCTCGAAGACCTCTCCCACCCAGCCGGTTGCTTCCAAAATCTTAATAGCTTGGCGATCATGTGGAACACAAAATTGCCGGTTACTGCTGGGGGACAGTGCGACCAGCTGAGCTGGGCGAAGTGCGTGGAGGCCGCAAATGGAGACTGCCCTACGGACGCACCAACAAACGCGCCGACAACAGTCCCAACCGCATCCATTCACTTGGACACACCACTCGAAACTGGACGATGCGATACGATTCATCCATCAGAGCAGACGTGCCGGGATTTTGCATCAAGTTTGCTAACACTGTTTGAGGAAGATGACATTGCAAACGAATACTACCCGATCGGGTGCGTCTTTGATTTGGTCAACAACCGTTTCCTCTACAATCATTTCAACGCCGGACCAGGCGCAGAATGCAGCACAGACCTCAAATGCTACTGTCACACCGACACGGACGCGCCTAGCGCAGCGCCGACGACCACTTTGGATTTCTGTGCAGGTTTCATAGACACGAGTTCGGCCACGGTGCATGCTGGATGGGATAGTGATTATGTGGGCTACCCAATTGAGAACGTCCTGTCAGATACAACGAATGGCTGGTTGGCCCATACCGCCAGCCACAATGCCGGATCTGGAATTGGGCGGGGATCGAACAAATGGGTTGGACTGGATCTTAATTCATTGCAGACGATCGGTGATATTGAAATCATGAGCGGTACGTACGGAACACCCAATGGCGGCTACCGATTGCTTGACTTCGAGATATGGGCGAGACCCGTGGGAGCGCCTCCGCCTACGGGCGTGCTCGGGTCGGCGGTCGGCACAGTGTACAGTCCAGCTGCCGGAGATGTGCTTTTGGGGACATATTCGTACGACGTTAACGGAGCAACGAATACATACCAATCGTTCTCACTTGGGGGGGATACCACTGCTACGACACAGTCTATTATCGTTCTCGCGATCACACAGCCAACCGACGGTCCTGGGTTCAAGGCAATCCGCATCAAGAACGGGTGTGCGACGAATCCCACTAAGAACCCGACGAACGCGCCGACAAACGTCCCAACCGCGGCCATTCACTTGGGCACGCCACTACTGTCTGGGAAATGCGACACGATTCATGCGTCGGAGCAGACGTGCCGGGACTTTGCGACGAACTTGGGTAAAGTGTTCGAGGAAGACTACGTCGTGACGGAGTTCTTGCCGATTGGTTGCGTCTTTGATGCGATGAACGACCAATTTGTCTACAACCACTTTAGTGCTGGACCAGGCGCTGACTGCTCGGAGGATATACAGTGCTACTGCCACACCGACACTGATGCACCTAGTCCAGCACCCACTGTCACACCCACAATGCCCCCGTCTGAGACGAGTTCACCAACGGTGTCGTTTTGCAGTGAGGAGTACATCCCAACTACAAATCTGACAGTTCATGCTGGATGGGATAGCGGTCCAGTTGGGTACCCCATTGCGAACGTCTTGTCCAATACAACGAATGGCTGGTTGGCCCATACCGCCGCCCACAACGCCGGGCCTGGAATTGGAAGGGGGTCGAACAAATGGGTCGGGCTTAACTTTGGTTCCTCTCACGAGATATTCGAAGTCGATATTATGAGCGGCTTTACCGGGATTCCCAACGGCGGATACAGGTTGATCGATTTTGAGATATGGGCGGTCGATCAATTACCAGCTACGGCACAAACGGGGTCGTCGTACGGCTCGAAATACAATCCAGCGACAGGTGATACACTGTTGGGAACGTTTGCATACGACCTGGATGGGGCAACGAACACGTTCCAAACGTTTTCGGTCGGATGGGAAACACAGAACATCGTCGTTTTGGCGATAACGCAACCATCCGACGGTCCTGGATTCAAAGCAATACGTGTCAAATCGCGCATTCCGTGCCCCAATCCAACAAACGTACCAACGGCGTCCATTCACTTGGACGAGGCACTGACAACGGGTAGATGTGCTACGATTCATGCGTCGGAGCAGACGTGTAGGGACTTTGCAACGAACCTAGGACAGCCGTTCGTCGAAGCATACATTGCTGACGAGTACCATCCGCTTGGGTGCGTGTTCGACGACATCAACGACCGATTCCTGTACAATCACTTCAGTGCTGGGCCTGGCGCTGAGTGCTCCATTGACCTTCAATGCTACTGCCACACCGACACCGACGCGCCGACCGCTGCCCCAACCGTTTACTTCGACAACGGCAACCCGTTGAATTTGAATTCCAAATGCGAGTTCGAATTATGGGACGAAGTGTCCGAGTGCGAGCGTCCGACACCAACACAATGCCGCACGCTGCTGGACATGTGTTCGGAGTTCACCTCCACAAGCAAGGGCTGGTACGGCGGAGGTGATGGCACATCGGCCATGTGTCAAGGGATAACGGGTGGGTGGATACCCAGTCCCTTCGATGCGAGCTCGGAGTGGTCCCAAGGAATCCCGGCGGTTCCCTATGACCCCCTCACAGACGCCGTGTACTACGGCGGTCCATATAGTGTACAATTCACGAACGGTTTGCCCTGCCATCACTCACCGGGTAATTGGCAAGCGCCGGACATCAACGGCAATATTCAAACATGGTGCAAGGATGGCAGCAACTCTGTCGACGGACAGTGGTTCCTCAGCGGCAACCCTGCGTCGTCAGGAACAGGGAAAGTCGACGGGTGCTTCGCCCAAATCTACCCGCCAACCACCACCACAGGCACCGGAAGCAGTACTACGGGACACCTGAAGGTGGGGTATCAGACGTGTACGGGTGGGTGCCTTGATATTTACGCGCACCCTCAAGGCTTCATACAGCGTAAGGTCTGTGTCAGTAGTTGCACGGTAGAGCCTACACCAACACCAACCGCGTCCATTCACTTGGATACGCCACTGGAAACGGGCAGGTGCGATACGATTCATCCGTCGGAACATACTTGCAGGGATTTTGCCGCAAGTTTGCAAGCACCGTTTGAGGAAGATGACATTGCAAACGAATTGTACCCGATTGGATGCGTTTTTGACGCGATCAACTTCCGTTTTATCTACAATCACTTCAGTGCTGGACCAGGAGCGGAGTGTACAGCCGACATGAAGTGCTACTGCCACACCGACACAGACGCACCGACCGCCGAACCAACGGTTGCTATGTATGAAAACCCGTTAACTGTGAATCCTGACTACAGTTTTGAACTGTGGGACGGTTCGTCCGAGTGCGTTCGACCCACTCCGAATGAGTGTACGACGCTGTTCGACATGTGTGCCGACGTTACTCCTTCCGCCAACAGCGTGTACGGTTACTACCACGGGGGGGACCGGATGAATCCCGCATGCCTTGCCATCGCGGACGGGTGGGACCCAACACTCGGGCTGTCATCGCAATGGACCGACGGTTATCCACCTACCAATTACGACGAGTCGCTTTACTATTGGAAGTGGGGTCAAGGATTGCACTGTCATCACCAGGAGCAGAGTTACAACGCTTTCGACAGCGACGGTAACGAGCAGACGTGGTGCAAGCAACCCGCGGCATCGGATGGTACTTATTATTTGAGCGGTAGTCCGGGAAGTTCCTCCCCGGGCATCGTAGACGGCTGCGTTGCCTACATCTACCCATCTGGTCTTGCTGACGCTGCAACCACTGATTGGGGCTCGTACACAAAGTACGTTGCTCTCGAATTTCACACATGTTCCGGCAACTGCGTCGATATTAAAACATTAGACAGCCTGGGTCGGATTGAAAGGAAGATCTGCAAAATACAACTCCCGACCGACGCACCAACGCTTTCACCAACCGAACCGTACCAACTTCAAACTGATGGCAAATGCGGTACACCACACACCGAAGAACAGATTTGCCGCGCTTTTGCAGACGCGCTCGGGATACCGTTCAGTATGTCGTACACGCCGCACGAATCATTACCTGCTGGATGCGTACATGATACCGACAACGACGTCTTCGTGTACAACCATCATGAAATCGGCGAGGGAACGTGTCAAACAAATCTGGTATGCTACTGCAACCTGGGATCAGCTTCACCAACCACTTCCCCAACCCAACAACCAACGGCCGCAAATGCAACATTATCGCCAACGGTGTCACCGACAGTGGTGCCGACCGATTCGCCGTCGACGAGTCCCACGGTGAGCCAAACTCCTGCACCGACCACGTCACCGACAAACGTCCCGACCGTGTCATACATGCTCAACCAAACGACCCAAGCTGGAGTATGTCATCAGTACCTCGACCGCGAACAAGACTGTGTCGATCTGGCAACGAATCAAGGATTGGTTTTCCGAACCGAGTTCACGCCATCGTATCACATTCCGCGGGGCTGCGTTTATGACTCAATCAACAATATTATTATGTACAACCACTACTCTACAAGCGAAACGGAATGCTCGATCTTCCAGCAGTGCTACTGTCACCCAGACACGGCCGCACCAACTATAAGCACACTTACTTACACACCAACGACGTCGCCGACAACCAACGCACCAACGTCATCGCCGACGCGTCAACCAACAGCTGCAAATGAAACGTACTCGCCGTCGATTTCACCGACCATTGTACCGACAACTTCGCCAACCGAACCACCATTCAATGAAACATTCTTTGAACTCCGTTCTGGGAATTGTTTGGAGTATCATGTTCTGAGAGACACTTGCATGCAACTCGCGCACAGCATTGACGTCACGTTCACAAATCACTTCACGCCTTCCAATCATCTACCTAGGGGTTGCGTCCACGACACCGTCAACGATCTGTATTTGTACAACCATTACGCGGTCAATGGCCGCGATTGCAGCGATGAGTTGGTCTGTCACTGCGCGCTGTTGAATACCACCTCGCCGACGCAAACCCCGACCGAATCGCCTACGATTTCGGACTACGCGATCGTTACGATCGATGTCGAGTACTGTTTCCAAGATTATTTTGAAATGTTTGAGATTCTGTTGGACCATTCTTTGGATCTTTCCAATTATTTGGGAATTGATGGTTCGAAAATAGTGGTCCTTAACGAACCTGAACTCTTGAATTTGACGTCGTGGGAAGAGTGCAATTTCGAAGATGACAATATTTTCCAGGTGTACGATAGTGGCCGAAGAAGGCTGTCGATGACGACGCAAGAGCTTGACAATGCCATGTTCTCGGACGATGGCTGGTATTTCGTTCCAAATCCCCAATTCGCACCACGCGACCACCAAGATCCAGGCACATGCACTTCTGGCGCGACCTGCTTGTCGGAACCGGGCAATTGCTGCCATGAACATCACACCGCGGCAGGATTTGTGACTGGCGAAAACCAAGGATCAGGTGCAAACCATGTCCGCTTCGACGTGTTTGGCGGCGCTACTGGCTGTTTCCAGGATCTATGCTTCGATACTTACAACAACAACTGGATGCTCGACTATTTGAGCGCGGGGTCGGGCAACGACTACTCAACCAACCCAACCGACGATATTTGCTCACAAGACTGTGGTGGGAAATCGAAGCTTGGGAATTTAAACTCGCTCGGAGATTGTCCGTCGTACACCGAAGCCGACTGTGTCACGCAGTGTTCCGGTCTTAACGACTGCTACGGGTTTAACTACAACCCTGGACAGGCGGCATGTTACCACCTAATTTATGACCCATCCAACTTAAATTCACCGTGCCCGGATTTCACGAGCGCCAACGGTGCGTACACGATCTTCGAATCCTCCTACTATGCGCAACCTACGACCAGTCCCACGAAGAATCCTACGAAGAATCCTACTAACAGTCCCACGAAGAATCCTACGAAGAATCCTACAAACAATCCCACTAATCCTACGAATAATCCCACGAATAGTCCGACGTCAGCGCCGACGAACGCGACGTACTACTCAATCACCGTTACAACAGAACTGACGTTCACCGCGGAAGAGTATGAACACGTTTCGGCATTGTTACCGAGCATCGTCAATTTCACAACGACGCAGAACGACACCAGCGTAATGGTGGCGAATCAGACCGATCTGATCATAAACAGCGCCTCGCCATCGGCTGCGCCGACAACATGGAACGAAACATGCGACTACCTCGAAGAGATTCGATTAGAGAATCAATGCAGAATCGGATACAGAACGAAGGGCGAATGCGTTGCACTGGCGTCGAATCTCGGTCTGTACCCGAACGCCGGTTTGGTTCAATCGTGGCAGGAAACATCCACCGAATATTTCTCAGAGGGGTGTATCCATTTCATCAACTCGGCCGGCCAGCGGTTCATGAAATGGAACGCGCAACCAGCAGTAGCGAACGCGGCGGCGTCGAACGTCCCGTCCGACGAGATTTGCTACGTCGATCCGGTGTACACTTCCGAGAATAATTATTCACACTCTGGCTGCGCCTGCCTGTGCCCGTCGGAAACGGAGAAGATCTACGACGTTGTCAAATCAGGTTCGTGCCCGCTTGGCAACGCGTTCGACAACCGGGCCAAATGCCAGGAGATTGCGGCGCAATTAAGTTTCCCGTTCGACGAAGCGTTCACGCCGTCACTGTTCTTCCCGCGCGGCTGCGTTTACGATCTCCCAAATAAAGTAATGGTATACAACCACTGGACGACGCCTACCAAGAACGATTGCACGAACGACCTGATTTGCTACTGCGATGTGGTAACTACCGCCCCGACTATGTATCCTACAAGCAATGCGGTCCCAACAACAGGAATCAGTGTCGTTGCGATCAACCCTACTTTTGCTCCGACTAGTTCATACTTCATCCCCTACTTCGAAAGCAAAGCGTACAATGACTCCGGTCCCCACTTCGAAAGTAGGTCACATTCAGACAACGATGATGGTGTTCACTTTTCAAACCAAAGCATTCAGTTCGACGGCCTGGTCACCATTCCTGGCTCGACGATTAGTACGTTTGAAACGCAAATTGTTCTCGGAACTGTCTCAAAATTATTGTTTTTCAAGATCGAGAACGGGACAATCGTTCATGATCCCAGTGTCCCATCGATCAACGTCACTGGGTTTACGAACCTTTCACCAACACTCGTCGATTTGAACTCTGATGGTTTCGCGGACATTTTGCTCGGAACGCACGAAGGATCGATCTTGACTTACAAGTGGAATGCGAACGATACGCGATACGACCGCATTCGAGGCCCGTTCGAGGGCGTTTTGATCGGGCACGATATCGCGATCTCCTGTGCGGATCTGGACGGCGACGGCGATCAAGACTGCGTGGTAGGCGAAGAAAACGGGAACATAAATTATTTTGAGAATGTTGGTTCAGAATATGTCCCGATATTCAAACAACGGCATGGTGAAGTCGCCGTTAACCCCTTCCACCACATCGACGTCGGCGACAACTCCCACCCCGCGTTCATCGACGCGAACGGCGATGAACTACAAGATCTGCTGGTTGGGAGCAAAGACGGCAAGGTTCTGTTGTTTTTGAACAGCGGAACCAGCTCCGTACCGCACTTCCACGATTCTAAAGTTTTAGTCGACCCGCTCGGCGAAGAACAATTCTTGGGGTATCTGACCAAACCGGCAACTGTTTTTACAACGGATTTCTTCGTCACGGCCCAACCAAACAATCCCGATCCCGTCATTCACGATAGCAGCTCGTATCAGTGGATCGGTGGCATTTCCGTGCTCTCATTGATTTCATTGAGCAGCGGAATTTTCATGTGCAGGAACGGAAAGAAGCAAGCTCTTGTCACTGCAGAGTTTGATCCGGAGCGGCAATCGCTCACAAGACCGCGATTTGAACCAGTTTTGGGAAGCAGTGGGCGAACGACGGGTAAACTCAATTTTGGCTCGCTTCGCAGAGATAATAGAAAGAAATATTATTAGAGTAATGAGAAGAACAGTCTCTCATTTTTGTTTTAGATGATATAAAATAAAAGTTTTACCAATAATACAAACATGATCCAAGCATTCGATTTCGAAAATCACCCCGAAAACATTGTGGTTGTTGTTCTAGTTTCGGCCGGGATGTTGTTTTTTCTTTGCTTCTACTGCACATTCATCCAGCCGGTTTTGAACTGTTTCACTTTCATTTTTAAAATCATTTCAAGGATAATCTGTTGCAACCGGAACGAGTATACATCGGTCAGCCAGATATAATTATATGATATAAGATATTTGATTGAATTGTTTGAAAGAATAATTAAAATGAAGGAAACTCTTACCGTTGCTTTTTACCGACCCGAAGGCGACAACGAACCTCTTATCAATCGATTAACGAGCTTCTTGACAGGACAATTCGTTCATTGCGAACTCTTATTTCGAGATCCTAGTACTGGTAGACAAAATTTGGCTTCTGGTGTATGGCAAGGCGAGCTTGTCTTTCTGAAAACAAAGACATTTGGCCGAACGAGCTGGTCGTTCAAAAACATCCAAATTACATCAAAGCAGGCAGACACGATGAGAGAATTCTGTGCGAACGCGGCTCAAAAAAAAACTCCGTTCAATAAATTGGGTTTGCTTCGGTGTTGCACGCCTTTCCCTCGTCCGACGGACCACACCTGCTATTTCTGTTCAGAACTGGCGATTTGTGCTTTTCAATCGGCTGGACTTTTTGAATCGGCGATCGCATCGATGGTGACACCAAGTGGGCTGTATGATATGTTGAACGATTTTAATTCACATTCGACGGCAACACCGTTACTACAAGAAAGAATACAGAGAAAGGGCTTGAAATTCGCATTTGCTGGCCAAAACGCGGCGGCGAAATCGGTCAAAAAACAACATCTCAAAACGAGCTGGACCAGCTTCTCTAAAAAGTAAACGTTTCGGAACAGTGTTTGCAGTGGTGGGGAAAGTACGTCATAATTTTGGTAAGTGTATTTTCAGGCGCTCCGAGCACGTTCAATAAAGCCACCCAACGCTCGATCACAGCGGAAGGTGGGAAAAAGTCGATAGTCCTGACACTTGTAAATAATTGATTAAAATATTGTCGATAGGATTCGTGCATCGTCTCCGAGATGATATCAAATCCGATCGAATAATCTCGGATATTTTGAAGAATTGTTTCGAACAATTCGTCGGAAATCTGCCAAATAAATTTGAAAACGTAGTAGCTTCCGTAAAACGAAATTCTCTTTTTAAATAACGATGTCTGTCCGCAAACAATCGTCACGAAATTGCAGCGATGTTGAAATTCCATCGCTGTGGTAACGCCACCAAACAACGAAGAGAGCGACATGGGGTATCTCGAACTCGGAACTCGGAACTTCCAAAACATCAATTTGAAATTGAAATTTTTGGTCAGATATAACATGTTGCGATTCACGGTTTCGACTTCGTTTTTTTTGATGCACTTGTAGATCCAACCGTTCAAAACGGCGCTCGTTATCCACGTCGACAACATTTCGAGGTGGATGCGCGTGTAAGAAAGCTTTTGGACGAAGAAGTTGAGTAACGCGTCGTTTTTGTACTCGTCGGTTCCGTTTGAAAAAAGGTGATATTGGATATCGGCCGCGTAGCTGTTCTCAACTCGATAGGACATGACGGTATCCGCCAGATCCTGTATCAGTTTCCAACCAAAAAAGCCAGCGGTCGATATCAGGTAACCTAATCGTGTCCGCCACCGATAAATTTGGTGCAGGACCGCTGTCATTTTTTTATTACCACTGTAGTACTTCCACTTCACTGTGCCGTTTACCATCAATTCTTTGCTCATGGTGAACAACGACTTGCAGTCCTCGAGAGATTTTTGTGTGACGCCAGATACGCCACTGACCGGATAATGTACTTGGTTATCTCCTTCATCGAGCACATGGTCCAGCACCGAACTTTCATTGGTAATCCATTCCGGAATGAAGATAGGGGTAGTCGCCTTTTTGAGGTCGTCAGTTTCAATAAAAATTCCTCTCGCCATTTTGGGTTTTTTGCAGCGGATCCAACCGTCTTTGTCACTGTTGCGTTTGGTCATTTTTGGATCGTCAAATTCATATAATGGATTATTTTTCGAATAATTTATATCAAAGTATGACGCAAAATATTATCGTCGTTGGAGCACCCGAAGCAGGAAAAACGTATTTGCTAAACCATTTAACAAAATCGTACTTTGAGCCGTTCCGGACTGACGTACCGTACCAACCAACGATTGGAGTCGATTTAGTTGGTCAAACGGTTCGGAATAATATCAAATACGTCTATTGGGATAGTTCGGGACAAGAGCGCTTCATTCGAATCACTCAACCGTTTTTGGAGAAATCGGACGTAGTCATGATCGTATTTGATCTTTCCAGCCAAAACTTCCAAGACTTGAAGCAGTGGTACGACCGAACAAATGGAAGCAATAAACCGACAATAATTGTTGGAACCAAACATGATTTGGTCGGCGAAGGAAGCGAGGCGGTATTGATGGCGGCCGTTAAATTTGCCCAGGAACGCGAGTGCCCATTTTATCCAACGTCTTCGGTGTCCGGTATGGGCATCGTCGAGCTGCGTAACGCGCTCCAGCGATTGGTTCCCAACGAGGAGATAGTTGAGCGAGCGATTCATCAACAGGAAACGTCGGAGACGCGGAAAAAAAAACAACGGGCACGGGTCCACAAGCAGCGATTTCGTAAATTGTTCTGTTGCATCAACGGGGGTTATGTAACAATTCCGGACCCAGTTCAATATCCTGACACGAATCTAAGTGTTTCTGTTTGATTTGTATATAAAATCGTAATTTGTAAATAATAATAATTAGAACGAATAATGATCAGAACCGTTGCGCTTTTGGAGGTTGTAGTCACTGTACTTGCGGCCGGTTTTGACGACGTCACTATCGAATTTCAAACGAGCGAGTTTGCATTGACCGCAACGGAACTCGCGTGTATCATGTGTACCGATTGTTGCGGAGATCCGCTTACAGCTGGCGAAACCGCGTGCAAGACCACTGGCAATGACGATTATGCTGTCGGGACCAAAGTGTTTGACGACGCATGTGGGTTTCTCACAAGCGAGTACCTCGACACACATACGGGTTCCGGAAGCACCGAAAACAAATGGGGTTGTAACGGCGAAGCGTGCACCGTCGCCTCGAACGCCAACGCCCAGCACCCAGGATATAGCGATGGCGGTCTGGGCAGCCTCCAGGCGGCGCAGGACACCCCGAACAACGCGGGCTGCATCTTCTCGGTCGCCGACGGCGATCAAATGGAGAACCGCGATCAAAGGGACGACTGTTTCAATGTAGCCGCCATTACGGCGGCGGGTATACATGTCGCGGTGTGGAATGAAGGACACCAATCCGACGCTCACAAATGTTACTGGCACGGCAGCAACACTGGCACTGGCAGCGGCAGCACGATTGCTAGAATTGGCGGGTCTTGGTTCAACTCGCCGGGCAGCAATACCGATGTTCCAGGATACAAGGAATGTCTTTTTTCAAAGGTGTACTTGGACTCTCCGTCGGCGCTCGCGGCGGATGCGTGGATTAACAACGACGCCAGCGACGGTGGAACCGTCCTCCAGGGCAACGGACGCCCCGTATTCGACGGCACGAGTTACTTCACACACGCGACGCTTGCCACACCTTGGGAAATGGCGGACACGTCTGCGCCTACGAATAGTCCTACGACAGCCACCCCCACGGTGGCACCAACCACCGAATCGCAGCTGTGTGATGTCGGAGGCGGAGATCATCCAGCTGGAACCGACCACAGTGACAACGGGGTCCAGTGCGGCGGCGGCGTATGCCCCCAGTGTGTGGACGGCAAGATCTGTAGTGATGACAGCGATTGTACCAGCGATCAATGTTATTTAGATACGTACTTCAATAATGGTTATCAGTACTGGGACGATGATGGTCACTGCGCTGACTGTGACAACGACGTCAAAGACGGTGGCGAAACAGATGTTGATTGCGGAGGTTTGCCGAGTTCAGCTAACTGTACTAAGTGCGCGATTCATAAAGACTGCAAGACATACATGGATTGTGTCGACTTTCCTGTCGGCATTGCCCACGTAGAATGTGATACGGTAACTGAACTCGACGCCGCTATGAGGGCAGCGGCAGACCCTGCTATTGGGCTGGGTGATCCCGGTTGGTGTGCGTCGTGCGTGGATGGTGTGAAGAATATAGACGAGGTGGACGTGGATTGCGGCGGGATTGTATGCCCTAAGTGCGCGAATGGTAAAATTTGTGGGGACAACAATGATTGTGTTTCGAGTCAGTGTCATGGGGGCGTGTGCAAAGAATGCCTGGATGCCACCACCTGTGTTCCTGCACCTGGCTGGGTCAGTGGCCCACTTGGGAGTGCTGTTTGCGACCCCGTAACGTTTACATGTGTGTTTGGGACCGCGGCCCCCACGTCTGCGCCTACGAAGAGTCCAACGACAGCCGCTCCCACGGAGAGTCCAACGACAGCCGCGCCGACGAAGACCATGCATCTGCCAAATAATTGGGAGTACCCAGACAGCGACCACAAGTGCACGACGGTATTTGAAGACGAATCCGATATTCCTCATTTCAGCGCTCCCGGGACCGACGTACCGTACACCGTCTTACTTGAAGAAGGCGACACTTGGGTAACAGACACCGATCTCGACGAACGGTACACGTTCCACATCAACATCGAGTCTCTCTTGATGAATCCTAAAATTTCTGGTAATGTCGCACCATACAATGGTTGGATCTTTTTTTCCGATTCAGTGGCCGAAAGACAAGTTACCGACGCGTGCACGTTCGATGTGTTGCCGCACTCCAACTTTGCTGCGGGGAATACGAACAATCGCACCGGCATCAAGGCTCACTCGCTCGCACACCACATTGCCATACAGAAAACCGACTTCTTCGACGGCGACGATAGCAAGGATATATTCGGAGTGCCATACACGCTGAGCGCGACGTGTGGCGACACTGCCGATGAACTGGTGACGTTGGAAGCCGGTGACCTCCATGAGGGCGAGTTGGCGCGAAAGCACACGTTCGCAATTCACTACGTCCAATGCGTGGAGTTAGAGTCAATCAATTCTGTGGATTGTGAGGACAATGGTCTGGGAAAAATTCTGTATAATTTATGGTTGAATAAACCGGCGAGTGGTGAGGACTATGACGGTACCGCGCTTGGTACTATTACGGACTCTGGAGGGAGCAGTACGCCAAATTGGTCGGATCTGTTTTCCGTCCCGGATACGTTTGCACCAGGACTGGAGTACACGGGGGTCGCCTTGGACAATTGGCTCCGAGACTTCTTCGCGCAAGACGCGGACTGGACGCCCGAACAAATCAACGCCTGGATACAAAACCATTACCTGTACCAGCTGTCGAGCGGGCAAACGTGTACCGTAGACGCGGACTGCACGGCAGATCCGACCGAAGTTTGTTCGACTGGTGCGTTGTCGGGACTGTGTCTGAAACCGGGTCAAGCAGCGACGTGTATCATCAACAGTCGTTCGATGGAACTGCAATATCTGTCACCATCGCTCGCTGACTCAAATTCGGTTGTCTTTAACACTACTTTTGTGTATTCGCCCAATGTGGGGAACTCTGAACCGATCACCGCGTACTTAATATCCGGTAACGCCGAAGCCGCAGAAGGAGGAGGTGAAATCATCCCGCACAATTTACTATTCACCAGTTGCTACCACGCGCCACGCATGGTAACTGGTGGCATCGGATACGAACCCCACAGTCACGATTTCTGTTTGACGAACGGGTTGTACTCGCTCAACCAAAATTATTTGTATGCGGGGATGCCGTACCGATTCTACTTCGAATTCTTTGATAACGTAGACGCCCCCGCCAACCAAAACGCAGACGAGCTGCTAAACGACATTTTCGATTTTGCCGTCACAGAAGTGAGTTTCCATCTGTTTGAGAACGAGAACGAGGCGGATACAAACGCCAATGCGAAACTCACTCGTTCACACTTTAACTGCCCTGGTGACGAACTGTGCGGGGTTGAGACGTACAACGTTCAAGTGGGTAACGGCGAGCCGGATTACAACGCGTTCGAAATTTCCGGCAACGTGATCCTTGACGCGACCAATGATATTTTCATGAGAACGGACTGCGCGGATTGCTGCAGTCCAGTCCCGTGTTGCACAGACACCCCCTGTGTGCTGCGCATGACCTTCCTTCTCGAGGTCTGTCTGGAAGATGAGAATTGCGCCGCTGGTCGCCGAAGACTTCAAAAACAAATCACGACCACGATTCATAATCCTCATCGTAGCTTATCGTATGAGTCGTTGTCCAAAGCGGGTGAGACTATACTGCAGATCACGACTCCAAGTTGGAATACCCAGGTCATCGAAGTGGCGACGAATAGTTCCGCCCTCGACGCATTCGACACAATCAAGAGCTGCATGGCAGAATCCGGGAAGTTGTACCAATGTGATGAACCTGGGATTTGTACCGACATAGAATTCGTGGCGATCGATGGCACCACCAATGCTTATCAGATGATTGTTGCACAAAACCAAATGATCGAAACTGACGTCCAAGAAGCGATCAATTCCTGTTTTGCCGAATCAGATGCCACGCCACTGAACCCATCCCCAACGGTAACACCCACAGCAGACAACAGCAACAAGAACGACATTCTCTGGATCATTTTGGCTACGATTGGAATCACTTCGATTCTATTGGGTATTGCAGTATATTTGGTTCGCCGGTTCTCCCTCGTTCCTGGGTCGGTGGTACCGTATGCTAATGAACCGAGTGGATCTAGATTCGAACGCGCGAGGCTCGTTGGTCATGAAAAAAGGGACGATTCGCGCTTACGGTTCGGAACTTTACTGTAGAATTAAATAAATTTTTTGTTCTGAGAGATCTCTTTAAAAATCTCTTTTCTCTTCCACACATCCACTACAAACGCCAATAAAACAGTGTAAAATAATACAACTACTAGTGTCTTGTCGTATGTAAATAGACTCACGATCTCGTCGAAAAACACCGATAGCCATCGGATATAATTTCGGGCAATCAGTCCTACTAAATATACTAAGAATAGTCCTTTCAGGGTGGCCTCGGCACGCAACGCGGAGGGTTTGAAGAACAGCTCCAATATGTCGTTGAACACCAGCATTGCTTGAACCGCCAACGCGATCACGACACACTCGTAGGAATCCAGTTCTTGAACCATTGTTTGGAGCAGGAATATTGGAATTAGGTGCCCGATAACAATACTGGCATCGAACACAAAAGGTGCCGAGGAGGTATGGATCTTGAATTCGACAATCTTCAGAACAACAAACACAACGCCTAGACCCACAACATGCACGATTTGCTCGGATTCGTGGTGCATCAGCACCTCTTCCAACAGAACGGAGGCTATCGCAACCACATCCACGAGTTCGTAAAATAACTCTTGCATCGGATCTTTTGTCCGCACGAGTACCCAGAACCCGTACACAATCTTGGGAATCAGAAAAAGTTGAACCCAGAATTTGAGACTGGGTTTGATGAAGACGTCCTCGAACCCGATCTCGATGGTTTGACTCTCTGCGTTGTATTTGAGTTGTTTGTTGGTGAGAAACCGTTCGTTGAGTTCGATCGTATCGAGCACAGAAGCGCGAGCCAGGAATTTGAAGCCTTTGAACGAGTTCGTGTACAAACAACCCTTGCCACAGACCCACTCCTTACCACTAATTTCAAGGGCGATAAAGATGTCTTCGTATCGTTTTTCTTGGACCGCCTGCTCGAATAGTTGAAATAGTTTTTTGGGGACGGTGGTCATTGTCTGCGAATTGAACAGTTGGACGGGGAAATGCCCCTCTTCTTGGACTCCCTGGTCCACCCACCTCGTCGGAACCGAATCCAAATTGCACAAATAGTGTTGTTTTGCCGTTGGCAGATCTTTGGGTTGGAAGGAGCATTTATTAGCATATTCACTTCGCTTATCATTTGAGAGAATAATTCGATGACTGTTCAGAACCATGTGCTGATAATGATCCCAGATCACCGAATTCTGACCAAGACCAAGCACGTTGTCCGCCATTCCGTTATCACATCTCATCCTCACTGTCGCATCACCACAGAACACCACCATCACCGCATCGCTACCCTGTGAAGCGCACGAGGAGTGCGAAAATTCGATGTAGAAACGTTCAATGGAACCGCTGTTTCCAGTGAACAGCTCGATGGACGTATCCGTAGGAGTGTCGTCTTGAAGCCAATGAAAGTCCGTCGGTCTCGTACAGGTGGCAGTAACGGTACCTAAAATTATGAAGATCAGTTCCCAGAACATTTTTTGTTCGCTCTCGCTTATGAACAGTGAATTGTTTTTATACCATTTCGGATGGATCGTTTCACGAATAATTGTTATTTTTTCAATATGGTATATAAATTAATACTATTCAACCGAGTAGAAACCGCCAACCATGTCTCACTATCGCTCCACCAATTTCAGCAACCCTATCACCAAGGCCGGCCGTGTGGTCTATAACGTTTCGCTCGATATGAACCACGCCAAGTACCGGATGGAACCCGCGCAGGGTAATATGCTGGCGTGCCCCAACTGCCGTCAAGATTCGGACCCGGAGACCATCACGGTCCAACCGCACGAGCTGCTGCTCGAGCAAGACCGGCAACTGTTCAAGCGCTCGATGTCTCGTTCCGTCAACGACACTGAAGTCCTGGTGCTGTCTGCGCTGAACGGTCTGAAGATCAATTCCAAGAATCATCATCACGGCGATCCGGAGAAGACGCGCCGATCGGTGCGCAATACGCTCAAGTTTGGCGGTGTCGCCTCGACGATGGCCCGCTATGATCCCGACCACCGGACGCAGAACGACCAGGTTTTTGTGTCGCAATTCGGTGGTCTATGTACGATTCAAAACACGGGCGATGACGCCATTAAGGCCGGAGATTTTGTTGTGTGGGATCTTCCGAAGCACCCCGACGAGGGGACCACAATGTGTGGCAAGAAACAGAAGCAGATGGTGATTACGCGCCCCTACCACCCCAAAGCGGACGTGATGCACGTGCTTCATCGTCGGCTGGGCGACGTTCAAGATCCACTCAAGCAGGCGGTCGATACTCTAATCGCTGGCGGCGCCGCTCTTCAAGCGACGCAATTTGCTGACGTTCTCCACGAGCTCGGCGACGTTCTTCAGGACGAACGCTCCCGCGTCATTGGCCGCGCAATGAGCAACGCTGACAAGGCAGGCGATACATTTGATCTGCTTCTTGGACGGTATACAGCGTAGTTTTGATATATTAGTTAGTATTCTATACACCACAACAAGAATGATTGAGAAGGCACCAAGTATTTTAAATTTTGTATTTGCATCTCTAATAACATATATATTTTGCCTTGCATCTTGGTGTTATTGGTTTTTCAACCATCGTTACAAACGAAATGACGCTCCAAATCCACTTGAAAGAAGTGCCGACGAGTCCACTGACCTCGCTCGATATCGAAAAACAAGACAAACCGGTTGATGGTGTCGACTATGAGGTACTATTCGAAGGAACAGTTATAGGAATAATCCCCGCATCCATTGCTTGGCGCCAAAATACACTGCGATGGCAAGATGTCGTCCAGCCGCTGACGCTGAAGCGGAAACGAGAACCGGCCCCTCATGACAAATCCTTGCTGCTTCTTGCAAAATGCTTGTACACGCCCTCTTCGAAACCGCATTTGTTCCGCGACCCCTTTCCACACGGAAGCGATTCGATCGAAGAACTTGCCATGATCGGGGGTGAGCGGTTCGAACGGACGTTTCAACTGTACAACCATTGGTTCAAAGCAGTATCGCCGATTCAGCGGATGGAACGCGAACTTCGTGACTTTGATCCTTCACTACTCACCACGGACGAACTCAAAATGGCGGAGAAACGGTTGAAGCAACTCTGGGTTCAAACACATGGAACATTAATGAAGCGTCTTTCCTAGCAGCCAATAGAACTGGTAGCTTACGCTCATCGAAAAAATTCAACAATACCAACAGGACATTGACGGTATACATTGTTATAATCAGATAAAGTCCATAGTCAGTATTCATCCTTGGATTATTCTTTGGATTCTTCTTTGATTTTATATAAATTATCCAAAAAATAGTCTTTGCTAAAAAATGTTGGCCACGGAACTCTTGGTTCTCATCGTATCCGTCGCAATCGTACATTACTTGTCCAAAATTGTTAGAAAAATTCTGGCTGACGAGGCCTTCGATATCCACTTTTTTGACGATCTGGGTTTCAATCGCAAAATAACCACTGATCAAGATACGCTCATTTACAACGTCATGTACATCGTCAGTGTCCTCTTCACGTTGATCTTGCGAATTGTCGTACCATTTTATTCTTTTTATTGGTATTCTTGGTACCACCTGTTTGCGTTCATTCAAACATTTCTAATCGTCGCGCATACAAGAATGTCGTTGATCGAAAAGGGATCGATATGTGGATTGTTGGTGGTTTATTACTGTATTCCGTCCGGGCACTTGGATAATTTATTGTTCTTTTCGGTGTGCAGTATGGATCCGATCGTGATTACCGACGTCCAATTATTTGGAGAACATGCAATGTTGAAACACTATCATAAAAAATTGTTGCAATTCGACACTGCGGTACTTTTTATTTTTTGGACCATTTCACTGTATTCATTCGTTCGTACCCCTTTTATTGTCGATACTGTTACAATTCCGGTGTCATTTTACCATCTGTTGTATCAAAAAAAAAAACGGCGACTACAGTATAAAAAACATGTCTAACGACACCCGAACGAACTCACTTACACTCAATTTAAAATCCATGTGCTCCGTGGCGATTCGATCCAAATGGATCCCTATAAATCGGATCCATTTCTGGGGCTGGTTTTCGTAAGCGATCACGTGTTCCTTAACGTCCTCGAACGAATAAATCAGCATTAGTAACACATAGATCTTGTCATGGTGCCACTCCTCTTGTTTTAACACGTTCTCGAAGACGTGAAGCATCGTTTGTGTACGTGGCAAATTTGAACATTCGTCTGGAATTGTTCTCTGAATAATATTTAAAATGAATCGCTTATCGTATTGAAGCTGGAATCCTTCCATTGTCTTGCGACGAAAAGCAATGCGGAAATGTTTTATATTATTATTTTATAATTGTTGTTGCGTCGAATACGTTTGGTAAAACAAAATTATTAGAAATATGATCTTGAATTGTTTCCCGCGAACACTTCTTGATCCACGCGTTCGGCGCGTGCGAGTCGAAAATCACCCAGTTTTTATTGAATTTGCCCACCGCAAACGAAACACACCCATCCGTGAATACGATTCCGACCGCTCGCTCTTCGTTTTCGCGTTGGACCGTTGCAATGAGGTCCTCCAGCGAAATTCGACCGTCGCGCTCGCTTGTGTAGAATCCCTGGTACTCCTCGATCTTGTACGTGTCGCGGAAGAAATCGTACGAATCCAAAATTTCCTTCGCAGATGTTGTTTGGGAACCGCCCGTCACCTTCGTCCAGATCTCGCTACCAACGCGACAATATTTCTTAAAATTATTCTCATTAATGTGACCGTCCGCGAAGCTGCACGCCGTGAGCGTGGCGATCGTATTGCAGGCCAGCGAACCACCGAAGGTGTTCTGACAGAAGTCAAACTGGTGTCGCCCACTCATGTTCCGTGTGTATTTTCAAACTCCTTTCTATTATATCAATCCAACAAATCCTTATATCCAAGGGACAAACGATCCCAAAAAAATGTCCCTTGCAAAGCCTTTTTTCTATGACCCCATCCGACACTTTTCTTATCCGCAACCAAAACAGCAATGTCTGGAATATTTGGCCAAAAAAGAGATGCAGCTGATAATCATCACAATGGACTGCAAAAAATACATCACAGGTGGCTTGCTGCCATTGATGAAGCTCATTACGTCGACTCCTGTTCAGGACCGGTGCTTCTTCGAAGTCATACCACCCAACACGCCAGCCAAACTCTACTTTGACATCGATCACGCGGGATGCGTCGATCTGGTCGCGTATGAACGATTCGAGGAATTATTCATTGAAACGGTCAAGAGAAGACTTCGAACGGATTTTTTCTACGAGGACTGGGAGACTCCCTGTCGACCCATCGTTCTGAAATCCAACGGGAATGCAAAGCATTCCATTCACTACGTATTTCCCGTGGTCTTCGAGAGCACGGCGTTGATGAAGGAGTTTGTGTCCAACGTCGTTCAAGACTTGAAGGAGACCGCATTCGCCAAAGACATCGACCAAGGCGTTTATACCGCGTGGCGAAACTTCCGAATGGTCGCCAACACAAAACGAGGCAAAGACAACCACCTCATCGCCCGCCGAAATTTGAAGGGGACGCTTCATGAACAACTCCTGCAATGTTTTGTCTCCGTCATGCGCAACAAGGTTTCATACGCCGAAATTCACCCGACGCTCGATTCGCTCTTCAATTGCAAACGCGTAATTACCCGTTCTTCCACCGAAGATTCCACCAGTATCGTACGCTCAATGGTCGGTTCGATCGGTTCTTCGACTATTCCTAAAAAATATCAGAAAATGGTCGAAATGGTCGAAGAAAAAATCGTTGAGAGTGAATTTCCGGATTATTCTTACTACCGAACGTTCCAACAATTCAATGGCTCCGATTTCATCGATTACGTCTTCACACCTGGTCTCCCGTGTCCCAACAACGGCGACAAATCACACAAGAGCAACAAAACTTACTTTAAGATCGATATTCGAAAAGGCTGTGTGTTTTTTCGCTGCGCGGATCCAGAGTGTTCCAAGGACGTTTTTGGAGTTCGGTCAATTCGGTCGTTGGACGCCACTCAAACACCGTCAATGGTGAATGCAACAGCGCAATCGTGCTGTGTTCGGTCTGCTGTTGCAACAGGGCGACCGTCCAAGAAATGCAAACGGTTGGATGACATTTAAACGAAGCGAACAAATACGCAAAGGCTGCAATAGGAATGCGTGGATCTGGCATTTTTTGTAGTGCCAGATCCACGCATTCAATTTATATCTTTTTTTTCATTTCGTCATAACTGTCATAAACAATTTGCAAAGGTGCTTGGAACTCCTGCCGTTCTGAAACTTGCTGTTCCAGGTCGATGTATCTGACATTTGATTTTGTCCAACGTTTCGATCCTCCACAGCACGTCCCGAAGCAGTACACGCCCAGACACACGGTTAGAACGACGCCAATTAGCACCGCGCAGACCGTCCATGCGAGGCTTCGTGTGACTATTTCCATAATTCTTTCGAACAGTTCTAAACATGGTATGTCACCGCACAAGTAGGTGTTTTGAATCGTTCGGCGGAACGCGTTTAAGAAAACCCATTTTTGACTGTCGACTTCGGCTCTGTGGCAGACGTCAATATAGTTTGCACCGAGGTTCGCCTTGAGTTTATCATTTTGACAGATGTTGATGTCGACAAACGAATCGTCCTTCATCATGGCTCGCTCTTGATGATAAAAATCGTGAAACATGATTAAACGATGAAAGATGAACATCGTTACGTTTACGGCCAAGAAAAACACCAAAAACGATTTGATTGGAAAATTCCAGACAGTCCCCCCAATTTTATCATAAATTGTTTTCTTCTTTCGTGGCATGTTATTTTTCTACCGTATGGTGCTAAAAAATGGTTTTATATCATTCGTTCATTGGATAAATCCCCGCTGCCGGCAAAAATCCCAGCCATTCGATCGGTATTTATTATCGAATGGAAGTAAATTGTGTTCAGCAGTGATAGAAACAGCTTGTATTTCAGCAACATGTTTTTTGAGAAACACCAGATCGAAGTGCGTGGCCAAGAAGACTGTTGCCCCCTTTGTCACGCAATTGTTTATGATTGCCGCTGCGATCGCTTTACCTTGGCGCTCGTTCGTATTCGAACCCAACTCGTCAAACAAAACCAACGATTTCGACAGCAGTGGATGGTTCAGAATATACGACGTCTCGACCATTTGCTTGGTGAACGTGCTTTCAGCGTTTCCCAGATTATCTTCGGCCCCTGCTCGCGAGAAAATCTTTTCAAATATCGGGAGTGTCGCCCATGCTGCAGGGACAAACATGCCAATTTGGTTTAAATATGCACACAACCCCACTGTCCTCAAAAACGAGCTCTTGCCTGCCGAGTTGAAGCCTGAAAGCAAAACAGCGTTGCCCTGCAACTCAAAGTCATTGCCTCGACATTTATCGATGTTAGGATTCCATGCTTGACTCAACTGCAACCGCGCCGCGTTCGTTGGCCGACACCACTTTTGCCCAGTTGAACTCATGTAATACGCCATGGTAGCACCGACGTCTATTTTTGAAATTATTTGGAATAATTCCACGAATTTGGGTTCCGGCCATTTTAACATGGCTTCTTGGATTGCTTGATCCAGAAGTAACGCGAGGTGCTTTTTCGCGATGAACAGTTCTGCCAACTCGACCGAGGTGAAGAAGACCTCCAATTTCGTATATTTGACGACCGTGCAGGAATCCGGTAGCTGTGTTTTCTTGGCGCACACGAACGTCTCCGATTTCTCGTCGATTTTGATGTTGGGAGTGATTCGGCGCTTTGTGTCGTGCAGCAACATTTGGAAGTGATTTTGCAATTGTTCGTATTTTTCTTGAAGGGCTTCGTTGTCATTGAGCCAGTAAATCCGATTATCGGTCTCGTTGACCGATTCGAAATTTACGCTTTTTAACAATTCTGTGAATAATTCTTGGTTCCGCTCTCTTTCACCAAGCGCCGCGAACAGTAGCGGGCTGTGAACTAACCATCTTCCTAAAAACCGCTCGATCTCCGCGAACAGCATCGAGGTTCGGATGATCCCTTCAAACGTCGTCGGATCATCCGGAATCGTTAATTGTTTGAGAACGGTTCGGATCATTTCAACAAAGCCATCGCCCCGATCCACAATTGTTTCGATCAGATTCTGGCTAGCATCGCGCGCACAAGAATGATCCGTGGAAGGGTTTGCAAAACATTCTTTCAAATAGTTCTTGCCGGGTTTGGTGATTGGTTTGAGCTGTTTGTAAATGTCGTTCACGCCGAGCCACTCCGCGGTCTCCGCCTCACAAACTTCTTGATTGTCCCAAATTAGTCTCAAATCATTGTTTGGTGGATAGTTCAACGAGACCAGGAGCTTGGTGGCCGCTTGCACGCTCTTGGGGTGGTGCTGCGTGATCAGACGAAGGAGGTGTTTGTTTAGCGGCGACGGTTCCACAAACTCATCCAGCGAATACGCAGTCGCTGCGCTTGATTGTTCAGGATTCACTGCACTTGAAAAAGTCAACGAACGGGTATTCCGATCAAAACACGGATTGTAGATCATACTTCCAAACAATGAATTCTTCAGTTTCGCGTAAGAGAATGGCTCGACATTCCTTTAAATAAGTTTGGATGAAGTGAATGGATCGATCCGTTGGGAATTCTCGTTTGATTATCGTCATCCAAATTCGGTCGATTCGCAACGTCTGTAACGCTTTTCGATACACGTGCTCGCCACCAATAATAAAGATCTTCTCGACCAGTGGATTGACGTTCGCATATTCAATGGCACCGGGCATCGTCGCGAACGTGGGCGTGTCTTGGGGTGAAGACGACAGGCACAAATTGACGCGATTTTCAAGGGGGCGTCGCAAGCTTTCCCACGTACAGCGTCCCATAATGACAGCATTTTGCTTATAAGGGTTGTCGGTCGTCGACGTTACTTGTTTGAAATGTTGCATGTCCTCCTTGCAGCGCCACGGGATCTTGCCCTCCAACCCGATTCCGTAGCGCTGATCGCGCGCAACAATCAGTTCGATAGGTTTGGTCATTATCAGAATGATATAAAGATAGTTTTCGAATTGTTTTTATAATTTTTCAATGACGTTGGAGGATATTGAACGGGGCAAGATCTCGAAACTCGAGAAAATACTAGTGGTGTGGCGGCGAATACTCTTGCAAAAACAGAATCTTTACAGTATCCTCGTACTGTGGCTCATTTTTTGCTTGTTGTTGTACCGTGTTCCTGAACGGATTTTCACCCGCGTTTCTGCTGTAAACACAACCGCTGTGGTCGAGGTTTTGCGAGACCAGATCCCCGTCATCGAACCGGCCCCGTCTGGTGACGCGATCAAGCGTTTTGAGTACGTTCAGAGCCACGTTGAGCTGTATGATGGCGTCGCTGCGACACCATATGAATTCAACAGTCGCTTGCGCAACGATGCGGACATTGCACAGATTTCGACTGACTTAGAACACGTCATGGCGGAGTATGGTTACTACTGTTTAGCGGCAACTCATATTGGCCATCTAAAACACATTATGCGAATCGGCGGCCGAATCTACGTGAATTCCAAAATTCTCGTTACTGATTCTGAAATGATTCAATCGAAAGAAGAAAGCGCATTTTATACTGGCTTTGAAATCGTGAAGGACCGAGCCGAGACAATTGAATTGGAGTACTTTGACGATGCAGGGTACAAGCAAACTATCATTTGGGGTGGCATGAATTCGATATGCGCACAACACTGCTTGGACACCATCAATGGCGTCCGCTTCGCTTTGAACGACGAATTGTGAGATATATACAATGCAAAATCAACCGCCGCGTTGCTCGCCATGTTGAAACCCGGCATTACGATCTTAATTGCACTGGGCGTTCAAATGTTTGCGACTACGTCGTTGTTGCTGACTAACTGTGCCCCAGTTGAACAATCCAGAAGAATATTTTTCAAATTATTTTTGAGCGTTTTAATCTTTAAAATACTATTCGAATTTTCTATCGGAACAGTCTTGGAATTTTGGGAGGAACATCACGACGTAGTCAACCTGTTTTACTCGTACTTCATCTTTCACATTGACCTCGTCATCTGCGCAATCTTGTCGATTATAGCGTACCCACCAGTGCGAGACACGACCATTTTCCGCATAGTGCATCAATTGAGTTTTTGCATGATTGCAGCACTTAGTCATCAAGTTGAAAATGACGAAAGCGTTTACTTGTTATTAACAATGTCGATGTTTGTGGTCGGTATTGCGTCGTGTAATTGCGTCTGCGAGCTCTCCATCGTATTCCTCCTGTACGCGACGTCGCTCGTGCTGGATGTGTGGCTCGGAGAGACGGTCCGAATCATCGCCCAAGCTGTTATGTGGATGGGTGTGTTGGTGTGGTTTTCGCTTGATAGACAGAACAGGGCGGATGTTGTTGACTCGGTCGAGTTGGAAACGATAGAATTAGAATAATCGTATATAAATATGGTTAAAAAAAGTAGTACAGTGTAACACTAAAAATGAACCAAGACTTACCCGTGAATATGCACACCAGTTGCCAAACTCCCATCGGGTTCATAGGAACAGCGGCCGCAACGAATAATTTCGAAGACGTTCCTGCGCACATGGATTTCAGCAACTCTGTGTGCCAGGTCCATACGGTCAAGGTCGCTGCCAATCCTCTGCAACCGTTTCTAAACGGACAACAGTCGCGTTCTGAGGGCAGTGGGTTCGCGATTCAGCTGGCGAACAAAACGTTTTTCGTGACGAACCATCACGTAATTGCGTCTGGCAAGCGAATTTCGCTCAGCCTCCCCAAATACGGTGCCCAGAAATTCCCGGTGCGAATCGTCGCAGACAGTCCGGAAATGGATTTGTCACTTCTTCGTATTTCGGGCAAGCACAATGTCGAGATCTCGACCCTTGCAATCGGGAACAGCGACGAGGTTCCTGATGGGACAAAACTCATTGCCGTTGGGTACCCGCTCGGACAAAACGGACAGAAAATCACGACCGGTGGTCTTGCGGGCAATCAGGTGATGCATGGAACGGACTATTTACAGACCGACGCAGCCCTCTGCCCTGGCAACTCAGGCGGGTCGCTGCTCCATGAGAACAATGGCGAGTGGGAGGTCGTTGGGATCAACAATGCCATCATTCCGGGTCAAAACAACGTTGGGTATGCGATTCCGTCACAGGTCCTGAAAGTATTCTTGGATAATTATTTGTACACTTACAAGAACTCTTCCTCGGATGTACGCAAACAAACCCTGCTGATCTCGAAACCGGTCTTTGGCCTTGGACTTCAACCAATGACGGAGACATTAATCAAGTACCTCGGCCACGAGGAGGTAGGGATGAAAGGGATGTACGTGAACCAGTCGGTCCCAGGCAGCGTGGTCGGTGAACAAATCAAGGAAGATGACCAACTCCTTAAAATCAACGGGTACGAAGTCACGCCGTTCGGCCAGTGCCTGGTTCCGTGGAATAAATCAGGACCAGTGGACATGGCTCGCGTCACGTCTCGTTTTAAGCTCGGTGACTCGATTCCGGTCCAGCTGGTTCGTGCGGGCCAGATCATCGATGTCGATGTGGATTATATTCAGAAAGATCCTCGAATTGTTCGGCCGATTTATTTCCCGTACGAGCAACCCAAGGCCGCCGTTTACGCCGGTATGGTGGTCCAAGAACTGAACCTCAACTTGGTCAACATGTTCATGAAGGTGAACCCGCTGCTCGGGAAGTACGCGTCATTGGGAGCACAGTGCGAGGATCCGTGCCTGATCGTGTCGTTTGTGCTGGGCGGTGGTATTATGAGCGAAAAGGGCAAAGTGTCGCCGTCGATGACACTGAACTCGGTGAACGGGAAGCGCGTCAAAAATCTCAAACAACTTGCAGCGGAAGCCAACAAAAAATCCGCATTCTACAAGCTCCAGTTCCACGACAACGTTCACGTGATCGTGAGCAATCAAGAATTATCCAAAGATCATAAATTTATTTCGGCAACGTTCACAGGAATGCTCAAGGATACCCCTTTATTGGAACCGATTGTGTTTACTGGAGACGATTGCTTGGTTGGTCACGCACACGTTGGGTGTGATACGTGCGGCAAAAACAAAGAAACTGACGCAAGCAACATCGAACGCCAATTCAACGAACCCAAGAAAAAGAACAAAGGTAAGAACGAGGAACTGAGCCTGTTGCTCAATAATGCGCCTGCTAAGAAGCTTGTCGAGTTTCAACCCGAAAGCGAAGCGGACGCGGTGGAAGTGGAGGAGGAGGAAGCCGTTCCAACGTACGACGAGTACGAGATTGAACAAATGAAAATGGCATTGCCCGTCGAGATGTTAGCAGAGTTGGGTATTTTTTGATTATTCTACAAAATAATTCACAGATTAGTCAGACTCCTCCTCATCATCACCCTCCTCCTCGTCCTCCTCCTCGTCCTCCTCCTCGTCCTCCTCCTCGTCACCCTCCTCCCATGAGTTCCGCTTGACAACGAAACTCATGAGGGTCTTCTTGTTCTTCCGCCCAGTGTCGCGATTTGTAATCACGTTGTTCTTGAACTGCGAGCCCGTGATCTCGCATCCCAGCCACTCCGTCTGAATGTAAGAGTAGAAAACAATCATGACGTTCAGCGCCTGTCCGGCTCCGCGGAGCACAAGTGTCTCGTCTACCTCCAGTGTCTCCAGCTTGGCGTCCAAGGCGCGACACGACGACGCTATGGACTGGTTGCGGTCGGTGTCGGGGACGCAGACATTCCAGAACTTGTCGGCGGAATCGCTCAAATCCTTCGACGGGGGCTTCCGAACCGTGTCCACCTTCACGGTTATCTGGAGCGAGCGATGTCCTTGCGGTGTCGTGTATGGAATCGCATCGAACTCCGTCACTGTTCCGACGTTTTGCGCAACGATGATCGCCGTCGTGCCCGCCTTCGTCCCGATCCCCTGGACAGTAAAGTTCTTGTCCAGCTTCCCCTTATCAAGCAACGCTCGCGCTCGCGTGATCTGAGACCCAATCGTCGCGTCGGACTTGATCTTCAAGAAGATCTTGGTCGGATCAGTGGTCGGCTCAGTGGTAGTAGTTTCAGTGGTAGACATATTGACCTGTTTTTGGATCGTTGAGGGGAAACCCGTTGAAGGTTTGTTAATTTTATTCTCAGGACTATCCTTTAAATAGTTTTTAAATTCACTTACAATTTTTGGATCGTTTTATATCATTTAATGAATCAACTCATCAATCAAATCCCTCGCCTCTTGCTGGTCCATCAAATCCCCATTCACCCACACTTCATCTTGACCCAAACGAGTAACGTGCCAGTAGCCCGCATGCATCAGCTGCAGTTGAATATTTTCCGTCACGCTCTCGATGGTCATCACACCGAAGCTGTACTTGTGCCAGTGGAAGTCTTCGAGCGCATATTGCTCGGCTCCTTCTATGTCGAGGCTGAGGTAGTCGATGTGATGGTTCAGGCCAAATTCTTCGAATATTTGGTTCAGAGTGGTTGTGAACACGGTTCCTTCGTTCGGCGTGCGGTGGGCCTGCTTCATGCCTTCCTTGATGAGCCCACCGTACGCGGCTTCGTCGCCAGCGTTGCGATACTTGAACGGGATCTCTTCGTTCTCGTACTTCCCAACGGCCGCGCCGATCACGGTGCACTTACGGTGCGCCAGATCCTGCCACACGTAGTAATTAGCGTCGATGCACACCCCGCTCCAGTCGTAGTCGCGCTCCATCGCAAACGTATTCGACAGATGAACCGCTTGGTTCGCGGCCAGATCGATGAACGTTCCGCCCGTTTTGTACCGCATTATTTTCAGAATAGTTTCGTCCTGCTCGTACTGGCTGTGAAACATGCCGTGCGCGCTGTAATCTGGGTCGCCGTCGGTCCGGTTACCCACGTAGACCCAGATCTGCTTGAATCCCGTCGGGAACGCCTTGCACTGCGTAACGTAATATCCTACCAAGAAGACAGCAACGTACCAGAAATAGTCGTTCATTTTTACTGAATTATTCTCAGAACTGTTTATATCAATGGTAGTCGGAATACTTGGGCGTGTGGAACTCCGAGTGCCACAGCGCGTTGAGCTGCACGGTCACCGACAGATCGTCGATTCCTCCACCCAGTTTCCCGGTAAACGTCCGCTTCGTGAGCTGGAACACCGTTTTGGGCAGCTCGATCATCACCTTGTACTGGTTCAGTTCTTCCTTGAGCTGCTTCAGCATCTGCTTGGCGTTGAATTTGGGGTTCACGGTCACCAAATCGTTCCAAATGAAGACAGCGTCCTCCTCCAGGAACGTCTTGAACTTCTGCCACATGCTCTCCTTGATCGGGTTGGTCGTTCTCAGTCCTACCTTTTGGTCCTTATCGGTTAGAAAACAGCACAAATTGCGCACCTTCGTTCGATTAATGAAGCGCTGAATGTGGTAGCTTTCGAACCCGAGATTATTCTCCACCATGATCACGAAGCGGGCCGATTGCGTATACTGTAGCGTCTTGAACGCCATGATGTGGTCGAACAAGATCGGCTCGTACTCCGCCGGATTCTTGCTCTTCACCGCGTCCAAGCCGCAAATGATCATCTGGCCCCGACGGTAGAACGCTGAAGTGATCGCAAAACGGGAGTCGCCGCCGCCGTTCGGGTCGATCGCGATGAAGATGTGGTTGACCTGGGTCTCCAATCGTACAGCGGGGTTCAAAAACACGCGATTGACCATGAACCGGTCGAACGCAGCGTCGCCCGATTCGTGCATAATTCCCATCGTTTCGCGCTCTAAGAGCTCTTTTTGGTCGGCCTGTGTCAATAATCACATTTGTTAGAATTATTCTGTAAAACTGTCAAACAAACCATACTTGCCATCATTGCGCGAATACGCTGGTGTTTCCGCCCGCTTTGCCAATGCGGGAGCTCGTGCATTTTGTGATTGCAGGAGGCGGCTTTCCCGGCATCCATACATGCTCTACATGCGAGGTAGAACTCGAACTTGTTGAAGAAACTTCGCCCTTGTTCGTCCTGCGAAACAAACAGTGTCAGTCCTACCTTTTCAGTCAAACAATAAATATCGGTACTTGCCTTGAGGAGTAACAGTTTTGAGTAGAAATTATCGCTGCCCAAAACGGTCGAGATGCATAAGAGCGACGTTCGGTCCATTTCCATGAGCGGCACGACGACCTCATCTGCGTAAAACAAGGACGTTAGTTAAGGTAAATTTCGACACAACAAGGACGTTCATAACACTTACAGAACACCTGCATATCCATCGCTGCCGCCCTGTAATACAAACAATGTGTCAGTTAAAACATTATTAATAACAATTAAGATACTTACTCCTCGCAGATAATAATATCTCCCCCGACCCCTTTCAAAGTCAATTTGTACCTCGCGCGCAAACACGCAAATTGAGTTAGTAATACTTCATAAAACCAGTCTAGGCAAACTGTGTTCTGAATACTTTAAAAAAGTGTTTTATATCATTTGGACGATCCAGAAATGGTCCCAAGAATTCAACACACATTCGTTGACGGCGTGGAGTGTAAAAAATGTAAAAAATGTGATGTTTTTCATCCATTGTCTTTTTTTACAAAAAACAATGCTCGGTGGGACAAGCTAGATAATAAATGCTCCAAGGATCCTTCTATAAAAAAAGATGGTAAAAAAAAATTACATTGCATTGTAGATGGCGTTGAATGTAAACAGTGCTCTAGTTGTTTACTGTGGTTAACACTTGTGTGTTATACGGTTGTAAGTAAGACTTGGGATGGATTGGATTGCTACTGCCAGCAGTGCAAATCAATTATACAGAAAAAAGATTACAAGAACAATGCCAAAAAAAGAAAAGAAAACGTAAAAAAATATGATCAAGCACATCCCGAAAAACGCCAAAAACGAAGGAAGTTACAGTATCAGAATGACATAAAATACCAGATGACTATGCGATTACGTCGTAGATTGTCTCACGCGTTGACAACGTATGCTGACGGGAAGGGAACGTCTTCTTTATCACTTATTGGATGTTCTTCCGAAAGGGTAGTCTCTTTTATTTCTTCAAAATATCTACTTGGTATGGACATCGCGCCGTCCAAATACATTCACATCGACCACATCTGCCCATGCGCTGCGTTTGACCTATCTAACGACCCCGACCCGCGCTTCAAGATCACGATAGAGCAAGCGGTGTGCTTCTTCTACAAGAACCTCCAGCCGCTGTGGAGTTGGGAGAACCTTTCCAAGAGTGATTCTCACGGAGAGTTTGCGAGACTGTTTGCCTATTCAAAATTTACTAGGAATAATCTTTACATTGATTGAAACTGTGTTCTGAATTATATTTAAATGATTTATATCATCCAACCAAATGGTAACGAATAAATGGCAAAGTACCGAGACCAGCTGTATCGATCCAGCGGTTGCGTCATCGCGACGGTGTGTCTGGTCCTGTTGCTCGTTTTTTTGTACACGTACTGGCAAGAAACTCGGGCACCCAGGCTCCGGACCAGCTATATAAGATGACCAAATCCACCATTTGAGCGGCGCCCGCATGCGGCTTTATTTATTGATGCTCCTGTTTGTAACCACGAACGCGTGCTGGTTCTCGTCCAAGAAAGGGGCGATAAAAAACATTAAAACGTACATGAAAAAGATTCATCGCGACCCGGAGAAGGGGCTCGATCACGGCGATTTCAGGGGGATTATAAAGGATCTTCCGGCCGGAATTTCGTGGGCCGTAAAAAAGCTGGGCAACATCGACGGCGTGTTCGACCGCTGCGACTACGACGGCGACGGCAGGATCAAGGTGAGCGAGGCGGAGAAATCAAAGCACTGCATCGAAGCCTGCTGGAAATCCGCGGCGATCCAAGCCTTCCTTTGATTGATTTTCTGAAAAATATATAAAACCATTGATAATACTGTTTACACACACACACACATGCAGATCTTCGTGAAGTAAGCGTTAGCAGTCCCTGAACTGTTCCAAAAATAGTCCTCACTAACACTCTTTTGTATTTTTCGCAGAACACTCACTGGCAAAACAATAACGCTCGATTGCGAGCCTAGCGACACTATCGAAGGAATTAAGACCAAAATACAAGACAAAGAGGGCATACCGCCGTAAGTAGGCTTGATTAAACAATTTATCAAATAATTCGTCTAACTGTTCGTTTCATGCCTCACAGGGACCAACAACGCCTTATATTTGCTGGCAAGCAACTTGAAGATGGGAGAACGCTCTCGGACTACAATATCCAGAAGGAATCGACGCTCCACCTCGTGTTACGGCTCCGTGGCGGCGATTAAGGCGGTTTTTTGGTGTAAATAGTTTGTACATAGTTCTGTAAATAATTCACAAAAACAATTCTAAGAATGATTCTTCGTCCACCGCTCCTAGCACACACAGAATTGCGCGCTTGCCTTCGCGGGGGTACAGGCTTCGTAACGCTTGTACCGAGTTAATTGCTTGAGCTCGATGCCGTCTATCGAGGAACTCAGCGAGAGAGCGGAAACGCGGAGTTCAGGGTTCGCTGCAGGTACCGCTTGCGAGCAGCGTATTCCGCAAGCGACCCAGACTCGCGTTGACTCAGAACTGTGAGGTTGTTGCTTCTCCACATGGTTGAGTCGTTGATGTTAACGGTGGCGTGTCTGCCAGGCACCAGCGCCTTTCCCAAGCGTTGCTTCGTGATGTCTTCGTACGTGACTGAGAACTCAGGGACACCGCGCCCAGTCTGTGGCGCCACAACTAGTCCTCTCGAGTGCAAGAACCACATGATCGCGTACTTCGTGTTCTCGTGCCAGCACGCACCGTTGACGTTGCCGGGCTGCGTTAGGGCGTACGTGTCTCTGCGGTGGAAGCAGAATCGCGTGCGGTGCGCGCTAACGAAGTCGAACCACTCGGTGTACTCCTCCTGCATCTTCTTGATCTCCGTCTTGAGGAACCCAAAGGCAGTGTGCATCGTGGAGCGGACCTGCTTCGGCAGCTTTGACGGTAGCGCGCGCTTTCCGCCGTCGTGGTACGGCGTCTTTAGCTCTGTCACGTACGACACGCCTCCGTCGGTGGTGACGCCGGAGTATATCTCGCTTCCCGAACCGCGTATTGATGCTACCACTTTTCCGTCGATGAAGAAGTGCTCACGCGTCAACGGAGACGAAATGATTACGTCATCGTCGCAGGCAATGAAATGCTCAGCGAGGTCGGGGATTGTGTGGAAGTTGGCGTACACGGCGAAGGTGTTTTGTGACGGGCAGTTCGCTTGTCCTCCGATGAAGTGCGCGCACCGGTTGACGAGTTGAACCTTGTCTCCAAACTCAGTGAGCCACTTGGGAGGCTCCGTGGGATCCGCAAAAATGTAGATCGTACGAGCCCAGGGCATGTGCTTCAGCATGGACCGAATGGTGTAGCGGATGGTTCCGTCGTCGCGGTTGGTGCCAGACATGTCTCCCGGTCGCTCTCCTGACCACGGGATGACAATGTCGACAGGGGGCTGCGGGGTCGTCGTCGGGGCGGCAACCAGGGGGGTCGGGTTCGGAAACAATCTCTCGTATCCTAAGCAAATCTTGTGGAAGTTGTGGACGGTCAGAGCTTTCTGATTCACGTACGTGTCTAGCAGCAGTTTCTTTTGCGCCGACTCTGCACACGTTTGGGGAAGCGACTTGAGGCGATTTGTGGGGTTCGAGTAGTCCAGCACTGGATTGAACGTGAAGAGCATGGAGGCGTCGGCCATGGCGCAATCCGCCAACGCCGAGTCGCAGCTGAATACTTCGCGAAAAGCGGCGTGCACTCCGTCGTATACTTCTCGGTGGTTAATGTGCCCGTACTCGCCGAGCCTCCCATGGGTATAGATCTGCTCTGGTTTGACCGTACGAATCAAATGAACCAACTTTTCACGCACAGCGTTGCGAGTGTCCTCCGACCAGAACGCTTTCACGCTGATGCGCCAATTGGGCGACTCGGGGAAGTCCCACAACTCGTAGTTCGTCAAGCCCACGGTTGCCATCGCGTTTTCGAATACTCCCCGGCGATGGGCGCCGCTGCCGTAAGAGTCGGCGTTCGTCACTACCACGACGTACGTGGAGGAGTTAAGATCGTTGCCGAAGAATATGGACTCATCGTCCGGGTGTGCGACGACGAGAAGCGTCGTCGTTTGCTCTGTCGCCGAGTCCGTGCATACGCAGAATTGTGCGCTGGCCGCCGCCGGAGTACATGCCTCGTAGCGTTTGTACCGAGTCAATTGTTTCACATCGATGCTGTCTAGAGAAGTGCGGAAGCTCTCTATGCGCAGCCTCTCTCTTGTTTTGGCCTGCTTATACTTGTCCCGCTGTGCATCCGTTTCAAGGTTTTGAAAAGGCATCACTGTGCCACTTTCCGAAACCGCGACCCTTGAAATCGACAAACGTACGGTGAAGTTTTGCTTCAAAGAGGTCTCCACATCCGCCACCCACGTGACGTGCTGATGCGGAGAATGGTCGTAGTCGCATTGTCGGTGAAAATGGAACCGTGATTGACCGACACACGTCAGCATGCGCCGCACCGAGCGCACGCGTGTCACGCTCGCTTGCGCGCAGTCCTGCGGGGCGACATCGTGCGCCTGTTCGTTGATGAAACTCTCGACGGCGTCTTTCCACTCGCTCGGCAATGTGTCGATACCAGTGAAAACCGAACAGAAGCATCGGAAGTCAGGGATTCCCGCCTCCGCACAACCCCGACTTGACGAAACGCGGTCCTTGAGCAGGTTGATGCCGAACCCGTCGCTCGTTGAATCGGCGCCCGACACTACAAAGCGGAGCGTCTTGTACAAGTCGTACTGCGATACCAGGCGCCGCTGGTTCAAGGCCGCAACGTCTCCGATTCCATGTCCCGAAGCAAATGCTTCGGGGACGGAAATTGTAGAAAGTGGAAGCTTGCTTTGGTACTGCGCGTACGACCCGTGATCGCCAATCAACACGACCACGCTGTTCCGTGCCAATGCCTCTTTGACGAGGAGCATAATGTCCACATCTAAAACGTGTGCGTCCTCTGGTGTGGAGTGAGCGTGGGAGGCGTGATAGTACGTGAATACGGGGTGCTGCAAGGGCTCGTACGTGTCCCATAGCGACCGTATGTAGTTGAAGCCGTGCTGATGTTTTGTAAACTGTCCTAAACATTGGGCATTGCTCTCCCCTGCTTTCCCTGGTGGGGGCGCGACGTGGTCAAACCACGATCGGTCCCACCAGTAACATCCGACAAACAACGCGTCGTCTTGGTCCGTGACATACGCTGTCACGTACCCGTTCGCCCTCGCAACCGATGTAATAATGTCCGCATCAACAATGCCAGTGGGTGTATAACGCCGCGTACGCACGCGCGCTCGGTCCAACTTGTCCATGTCATACGGCTTGCCAGTCAGAATAGGCGTCAGGCTTGGCGCTGTGGAGTGGCCAGTCGACCCCATACGGTTGTACACGAACGTGTTCTCTCGTCTCCCTCTGAGAAATGCCATTGTCTTGGGAAGTGTCCACGTTGCTGCTTGACGGGAGAGGTTGTCAACCACAAGCAGTAATACATGGGGGCTATGCCTGTTCGTATTGCGTTCCGTAACTTGCGACTTCGGCTGTGCCATTGTGAACCTCTCCTCGCCACCGCCGTCAGAGTACTTCACGCGCACAAACTCGCTGTTTATCTTGGTCTCCCGTTTGGTGAGACTTTGCCAATTCGGGTCTTGATAGTTCCCCAAATGTATACCTGATCCTTCCAACTGCTTCGTGGCACGGTCAAATGGCACTGT
>Ga0315334_10000213_pt1 | contig 37422 bp, 23 predicted proteins | sample M150034915metaG_FD_205555 | JGI IMG/M metagenome (GOLD analysis project Ga0315334, IMG submission 205555) | Ammonia-oxidizing marine archaeal communities from Monterey Bay, California, United States - M1 500m 34915 | ecosystem: Environmental > Aquatic > Marine > Intertidal zone | place: USA... | reverse complement strand
ATGCCACGGGCATAACCTACGCAACCGGGACCGTATATGCCTCGGGTATCAGCTACGTAACCGGGACGGCTTATGTAACAGGAACCACCAGTTATGCAACTGGAACGGTCTACATTACGGGGACCGATAGTTACATAACAGGAACAGCCTACGTTACGGGAACCAACAGCTATGTAAATGGAACGGCCTACGTAACCGGCACGGCTTACACTACGGGTACTAATTACATAACCGGCACGGCTTACACTACGGGTACTAATACCTACGTGACTGGTACGGCTTACGCTACGGGTGTTAACATCTACGTAACTGGCACGGCTAATATAACCGGGGGTCACACCTTCGTAACCGGAAGAGACATAACCATTCAAAGTGGAAACATAGGAATAACGGGAATAGAGTCCGGCGCTATTCTTAATGTATATAGCTCAGATATAAGGATGACCGGTGATTGCAGCGGGGTAAACATACACGACGGTGCACGACTTTTCTTAAGTGATACAGGTGTTATAGACTTTACCAGATTCACGAACTTAATTCTTGAAGGTGGAACAGGATTCATAAGCGGAATCATTAGTGGTATAAATATAACCGGAGGAATAACTCACATCACGGGTACCATAAACGCAGCAGACACAGGTATCGTAATATTCTCCGGTGCGGAAGTGCATTTGCACAATACAGGCATATATTCTATTCCTTCCGGGGAGCCGGTGCATGTTCACAATTATGGACACGTAATAGCCTCTGGTTCGGCGATAAATGTATTCGCCAGCGGATCAGGATTCTACACTGGGGAAGACATCTATGTTACGAGTGGGACGAACTATATTACCGGCACAAGCGTTTCAATAACAGGAGGAATAAATGTTATAACCGGCGCTTTCTTCGGGGGAATAACTGGCGGAACGAATTATTTATCAGGTGAAACTTTTTACGTTTCGGGACATGGGAGCTTAATAACTGGCGGCACGGTATACGTAACCGGCGGAAGCAATATAATTTCAGGAAACACCGCTTACGTAACCGGGTATCAAACTTTTGTTACTGGTGGAACGATTTATTTAACGGGCAATTCAATTAGCGCATCGGGAGTTTCAAATTATGTAACTGGTTATGATATAAGCATAGAAGGCGGAACTACTTATCTTTCTGGGACAGGAAACATAACCTTTGGCGATGGAGCAGTGGGAAATCTTACTGTTCAGGGCGATACTTTTATAACGTCGGGTGATTCTATAAATGTAACTGGCGCTTCGGTATATATAACTGGAACTGGCATAAGCGTAACGGGGGGTATAGTTTACGTGACCGGAAGCAGTTTGTCAGTGTCAGGCTATAAGTCTTACGTCTCTGGAAATTTTGTTTATGTAACCGGGGGTGCTGTTTACGCCACGGGGACCACTTACGTAACAGGAACCACTTATGCTACAGGCACAACCTACGCCACGGGCACCATCTACTCGACGGGCACAACCTACGCCACGGGCACCATCTACTCGACGGGCACAACCTACGCCACGGGCACCATCTACTCAACGGGCACAACCTATGTCTCGGGCACGACCTACGCCACGGGCATAACCTACGCCACGGGCACTACCTACGCGACAGGGATCAACTATATAACCGGGACGGCTCACGTAACGGGAATCAACAGTTATATAAACGGGACGGCTTACGTCACCGGAGACACTAGCTACATAACCGGCACGGTTTACTCCACAGGAACATCTTATGTAACCGGGGTTACCTATGCGACAGGCATCACCTACACAACGGGCACGACCTACGCCACGGGCATAACCTACGCTACGGGCACTACCTATGCGACAGGGATCAACTATATAACCGGGACGGCTCACGTAACGGGAATCAACAGTTATATAAACGGAACAGCCTATATCACTGGAGACACCAGCTACATAACCGGCACGGTTTACTCCACGGGAACATCTTATGTAACAGGAGTTACCTACGCAACAGGAATAACTTACGCCACGGGAAATGTCTATACCACAGGAATATCTTACGTAAGTGGAGTTACCCACGCAACAGGAACGACCTACTCAACAGGAACGACCTACGCGACGGGAACGACTTATACGACAGGAACGACCTACGCATCAGGAAATATCTATGCAACCGGAACTACTTACGCAACTGGTAGTTCTTTCTATGTAACTGGAACTAATTACATAACAGGAACAGACATAAACGTAACAGGGATCAACTACATAACGGGTGGAACAGTACGCATAACCGGCGGAACTAACGTATTTACAGGGGAACTTGTGCAGTTGGTTTCTGGCACATATTACGTGACAGGCGGAACAGGTTTAAGCATTCATGGGGGAACCGTTTATGTAACTGGCGGATCTGGATTTAACGTTCCGATAAGCAACTCAACCGTGACCATAAGTGGTTCTGGGCATAATGTAACAATTGAGGCTGGGGCGTCGCTGTGGATAGAAGATACCGGTGTTTTAGATCTAACGCAGTTCACTCATCTTTCATTTGTAAGTGGGACAACTAATATAAACGGTGTTGTAAGTGGGGTAGAAATAACGGGTGGGGTAACAAATTTCCAAAGTGGGACAGTCATATCGGGAAGTGGGGTAGTTATAAGGAGCGGCGCAGTTGTTAATATACTAAATACTGGAATATTTACGATAGCAGAGCAATCTACCGTAACGGTGCTAAACACCGGAACTGTTAACGCAACAGGAACTGAAATATTTGTCACGGATGGGCTTAATTATCTTTCAGGGGGAGATATATACGTAACAGGAACAGCTTACGCCACGGGCACCACCTATGTAACAGGCACTACACATGCCTCGGGAACTATTTATGCGACAGGCACGACGCATGCCGCGGGGACTGTTTATGCGACAGGTACGACGCATGCCGCGGGGACTGTTTATGCGACAGGTACGACTCATGCCGCAGGGACTACCTATACGACGGGTACGACGTATGCCTCCAGCACCAATATCACGATAGGGACTACCTACGCTACAGGCATTACTTATCACAACGGGGAAGGCGCGGTTTACGCTACAGGGATAAATGTTTATTCTACGGGGGGGACTACATACGCCACGGGGGTCAACAGCTATGTTACGGGAACGGCCTATATTACTGGGGCCAACAATTATATAACCGGAATAGCTTATGTCACAGGAGACACTAGCTACATAACAGGCACAGTTTACGCCACGGGGACATCTTACGTAAGTGGAGTTACCTACGCAACAGGAATAACTTACGCCACGGGCATAAGCTACGTAACCGGAACAGCTTACGTAACGGGAACCGCTAGTCATATAACTGGAATAGCCTACGTCACGGGAACCGATAGTTATATAACCGGAACGGCTTATGTGACGGGAGGTAGCGCTTATATAACCGGTACGGCTTATGTTACCGGTGCCATCAGTTACGTCTCGGGCATTGCTTACGCGACGGGCACTCAATATATAACAGGTGGAACGACCTACGCTACTGGTACTCAATACATAACAGGCGGAACGACCTACGCGACAGGGACTCAATATATAACAGGTGGAGTATCTTACATAACGGGAACAGCGGATGTTGTAAGTGGCACCGCGTATATAACTGGAGAAAACATATACTCAACAGACGGAACCTCCTATGTAACGGGAACAAATATAAGCATAACCGGTGGGTCGAATTATATAACTGGCGGAAACATATCCCTAACAGGAAGCGTCGCTCATGTAACAGGAGACAATATATATTTCAACGAAAATTCCACAGCCAATATCACGGGAAACAATATTTACCTGACTGGTGGAGACGGAATTATACAAATTATTTCTGGAACAAGCCACGTGACAGGAACCGGTCTGAATATGACCGGTGGTGTTGTGCACATGACAGGCGGCTCTGGATTTAATTTAACAGCCTATAATTCAACCGTTAACATAACGGGGTCTGGACATAACGTGGAGATAAACGCTGGGGCGATGCTCCATATAGACGATACTGGGGTTATTGACTTTTCAAAATTTGGCGCGGTCCAACTCATAAGTGGGATCAATACCTTCTCTGGCGTTTTCACCGGCTTAAGTATAACAGGAGGCGTAACAAACATACATAGTGGTAGTATTATTTCTGGAAGCGGAATAATAATATCCGGAGGTACGGTAAATATATATAACACTGGTGTTTTCCATGTGCCAGCACTCACCCCGACGACAATAATAAATCAGGCTGGAGCAACTGTTTCTGGGACAGGATACAACATATTCATAACCGGCGGAACGAACAGGTTAACGGGAAGCAATATATCAGTAACAGGTGGGTACAATTACATTACAGGGGCCACAGCTAACATATCCGGTGGAACAAATTACATAGAGAAGGCTTTCATAACGGGACAGAATATAGAACTAACCGGAATAGAAACAATTAACATATCCGGCGGAACAATAAGTCACCCCAGCGGAAATCTATATCTAACAGGGCGAGACAACACATTCAATCTAAATGATAGTATAAATGTAATATATAGCACCGGTGGCAGCTATCACTTCACGGGGGGTTCAAATAGAACCACGATTTATACATCCGGCACCGGAACGTTCTCCGGAACATTTGATACAATTAATTATTATCCAGAGAATACAATTGCCCTAGATGGGGATGTGTTCGTATCTAATTCGACTAATTCAAGCTTCACTGGAAATAATATAACAATAACCGGCGGAACTAATCTATATACTGGCCAAAATAATACAATCACCATAAACAGCGGAGAAAACGTTCTCACTCTTCACTCTGGGAACGAGGTGAATATCACTGGCGGTAATCACGCTATCAATGTAAACGCAAGTGGAGTAACGGTAAACGCAAGGGCTGATATAATAACGGGCTTTAGGGCTGATAATTTCAATTTCACGGGATCTCTGGACGCAATACATTTAGAAGATTCTGTTGCTAAGATTACGCTAACTGGAAGTACTGTCGCCCCAGTTATAGACGCGGATAATCTAGGCTCACTCGTGCTAGAAATACCACCAGCAACGATACTTAACAAGGCCTCTATCGAAATTGCTGATATGGGGACGCTCTACGTTGTCAACTCTGGAATAGTTAACCTGCCAAACAAGTCAAGCGGAAGCATAGCTATTACCGGCGGTCCAAATACAATAAATCATAGTTCAGGAATCACGATAATAGGAGACGACACTAGACTGGACGGGGCCGATGTTGTACACGTAACGGGAGACGTTAATGTTTACGGCGGTGATGATGCGAATTATAACGTAGCAGGCGGCATAACTACAACGCAGCCAGTAACCATAACCGGCGGAACGCCTGTCATAAGCGCGTCAATTGTTAGGATAACGGGGGGTACAAATTACGTAACCGGCGTTAATACTTACATCACCGGATCAACAGCGACTTACGTCTCCGGGATCACCAGTTATATAACCGGAACCGGCATAAACGTAACGGGAATGACTAGCTACATAACCGGCGGCGTGGTTAATGTTACCGGCTTCAATATTTACGCAAGCGGAGAAACTATAAATCTGCAGGGAACTACTTATGTATCAGGAGTGACCAGCAACATAACAGATGGAACCAATTACATAACAGGGTCGGTTAGCAACATAACAAACGGAACTAATTTCTTAAGTGGAATAGCGTATGTTACAGACCCAGAAAGCGTTAATGTAACCGGCGTAGCTTACATAACGGGAGAACAGGTATACCTGACGGGAACAACCGCTCATATAACTGGTGATAATATATATTTCAATTCGGGGTCCGAAGGAAATTTACAAATAACCGGGGACCTCCATTTGACGGGTAATTTCCAAAGTGCAGATATAGATATATGGTCAGGAAACGCTTATATAACCGGAAATAATTTCAACATAACCGGAGGGTCACAGTACATATCTGGATCAGATGTGGATATTACTAGTGGCACCGTGTCGATAACAGGAGAATCCGGAGCAAACTTTAACTTTGCCGACTCGAATGTCCATGTAACCGGAACTGGATTCCATACAATAAACATAAACGAGGGTGCATTACTCTATATAGCAGACACCGGAGTAATAGACTTCTCACAATTTAAAAACGTACAGTTAACTGACGGTGACAACGTGCTGACTGGGACTTTCGAGACGGTTCAAATATCCGGCGGAACAACCCATATCACTGGAGTTATCACTGGGGCTAAAACCGGAATCTTCATACAGTCTGGAACAAACGTGCATTTCCATAATACTGGAAGCTTCTCTATTCCTTCTGGGGGAACATGGCACATTCATAACACGGGAGGAACTGTAGCGGCTACAGGAGGAGTAATAAACGTATACAGTGGAACAGGATATTTCACGGGAACCAACATACATGTAACAGGCGGAGTAAGCTACATAACGGGTACGAACCTGTTCATGACGGGAGAGACAATTTACGCAACTGGTGCTCAGATCAATGCGTCAGGAATTACAAACTATTTAACCGGGCACACCATAACCGTTGCTGGTGGAACTTCTTACTTGACTGGAAACGAGTTCAACTTCAACGACGGATCATCAGTAAGCGTTTATCCAACTGGAACAACCACCATAACCGGAAATAACTTAACCACCTATGCGACGGGGGTAAATCTTTATGTAACCGGCGGAGGCACCTACGATATAACCGTAAATGGGAGCGCCCACATAACGGGACAAAATGTAACATCTTATATCGATGGTACGGCTTTCACCACGGGGACGACCTATGTAACTGGAACCGCATACGCAACTGGAGCCAACATCTATGCTTCCGGTGTTAATTACATAACGGGGGGAACAGCCTATATAACGGGAGGAACAAGTTACGTAAGTGGAATCACGCAGTTTATAACGGGAGCAAATATAAACGTAACGGGGACCACGGCCTATATAACAGGAACAGCAGAAACAATAAACACGGTTACGGCTTACATTACCGGCTCAAGCATCACCAACCTGAGCGGGAACAACGTATTTATAACAGGCGGAACCTCCACTATAACAAGCGGCACAAGCAACATTACGGGAGGAACAACCTACATAACGGGTGGGGTAACCTATGTTACTGGCGCAATCCAGTACTTCCTTGGTGATGTGAGCCACGTTACTGGAGGCAGCATTTCAGTTTCTGGTGGTATAATAATTACTGGCGGGCCCAATAATATAACCGGTGATGGAATAAATATATACAGCGGTACAAGCTACGTATTTGAAAATCAAAGCAGCAGACAATCCGCTACAGCTTACTATATAGTTTCAGGAATAACCACTGGGACAAGGGCTACGGGATATGTTATCTCTGGCGAAGGCGTTGCGACGAGCACGTCTGAGTTGATAGTGTCTGTAGGGGGACTGATACAAAATCCGGATGCAGATTATTATCTCAGCGGCGCTTACCTCAACTTTAGCGAAGCGCCTGATTCTGGTGAAGAGGTAGAAATAAGAAATATAGGAAGAAGCGCGGCTAATACACCAATAAATATAACCGGCGGCACAAACACTCTTACTGGCGTATACCAGACCGTAAATATAACTGGTGGCCTTGGGAATACAATACACAACAAGGAAGGCTCGGTAAATATAACCGGCTCGCAAAATAGTATATTTAACCAGTCCGACGTATACCTGACCGGAGCAGACATCACAATAGATGGAGGAACAAATTATGTAACCGGTGACGTTGGCTTAATAACCGGTAACGCTTCGGTGATATTTAACTCGGATGAAATTACAGCGTCAATTACTGGTAATCAAATTTACATATCTGGCGGAAGAAACTATATCTCTGGCGTAGATATAATACAAAGCGGGATAAATTATCTGACCGGAACGAATTTCTACGTAACAGGAGGGGAAACCTACATAACGGGAGGCACCCACTATGTAACTGGGCAAAATATATACATAAGCGGGGGAGAGATTGGGGTCGTAACGGGAAATTTTGTTACTGTAACGGGTGGGGAAAACTCAATAACAGGAAGACAAATTAATATAGTAAGCGGAACGACTTATCAAACGATAAATAGTCCAGCTGCGCCGCAAATAAATATAACCGGTGGAACTACTCATATAACGGGCTCTGGTCAATTCAATATCACCAGCGGTACGCTCTTCATGAGCGGGGGAACTGGGTTTATAACAGGTGGAATATCTAATCTGTATAGCGGAATAAACGTAGTGACTGCGGATATCGTCAACGTTACTGGCGGAGTCAACGAAGTTACGGTGGAACAAATTAATGTTTCCGATGGAACCATAACTATAACAGGAGACACAATACAAAACGTAACTGCAACCGGGTCAGACATAGTTATATCTGGTACAGGCATTACAATATACGCAACAGGGGGGTCAGTTAATATACAGTCAGCGTCTGGATTTTCATTGGTAAGCGGCATAAATACAGTATACGCGTCTGGAACATCGGTATACATAACCGGATCAGACACAAGAATAATAAGCGGTACCAATTACATAACAGGAACCGGAATTACCGTTACAGGCGGAAACAACACGATAAGCTCAACAGGAAATCTTAATGTCTACTCGGGCTACAACGTGTTCAACGCTACTGATGGAGAGCTAAGAACTTACAATGGCATAACGCATGTAAACCTAAGTGAATTTGGTTTAGCTTTTGTTCACAGCGATCTTACGCACATAAATTCTGGCATAAATTATACAGATACAGAGCAGCTTACGATTTCCGGAGGAATTAACTATATAACGGGGACGGGTGAAGGCACGCAAATGTACTTAACGGGTGGAAACACCAATCTAGTTGCTCAAAGTGGCGTTAGGGTACACATAAGCGGCGGCCACACAACTATAGATAATTCTGGAACGCTGTTTCTCACGCCAGACAACGTCACGACAATCAGCGGCACTACTCACATAACCGGCGCACAAACCGTTAATATTACCGGCGGAACAGGGTACCTGTCAGGCAATCAATTCTATCTGAGCGGAGGCATAAATACGATTTCAGCAACGGGATCTAACGTATCAATTACGGGGGGAGCAACTACCGCTTATGTAACTGGCGATGTATATGCTACCGGCCAGACAATTCAGCTAATAGGCTCGACGGCATCAGTTACGGGGCAAAATATATTCATAACGGGAGGCACAAGCTCCTTCACGGGCTCAATAAGCGGCAACATAAATATAACCGGCGGAACGAATACGATAGTTAATAGTGGAGTAACCAATATAACCGGAACCGTAACGGCACTAACAAACTATGGCGATTTAGACCTAGTGTTAGACGCCGTCAACATAGAAGGCGGAGTAAATACTATCAGCGGCGCGCTAATAGATACCGTAACAATAGACGGTGGAACAAATTACATAACGGGTGGAGCTACCGTAACGGGGATTGACGTTACAATAAACAGCGGAGTTATCCAGTCGCTATCTGGGTCGGTTATAAGAATAACTGGGGCAGATATAGTTAATATAACTGGATACTTCTCCGGGAATACTCATCCGAGTTTTAATGTAGAAGACAGTAACCTACACATAACGGGAGATACATACATTACCGGAAGGCACCTGTCGATATACAGCGGATCAAACTACATAAGCGGTGGTGAAATTACAATATCTGAGGGCACTAACGCAATCTATGGTACCGGACAAAATACGATAAGCGACTCCACTGTAACTATAAGTGCTTCTGGGATTACGACAATAAGTGCAGACAGCAGCACCTTTGCTATGGTAAATATTAGTGGTACCGGATTATTCACGGGTACTAATAACAAATTTTACATAACAGGTGGAACAAATTCAATAAGTGGATCTGGCGTATGGATATCGGGTGGCACAAACACAGTGCGCAGCGGAGAAAATATTTACGTACTCTACTCGGATACGACAGTAAGCGAGGCTAACAATTTATATTTGATTGGTGACGGTAACGAGGTTGAGGACTCAACAATTCTTGAGTTCACCGGGAACAACAATATCTTTAGGGATTCTACACTACATGCATATTACGTATCCGTAACGGGAGAAGCAGACGCCAATCTGTATGTGTCTGGAAGTGGAATATTTATCACAGGAGGTACAAACTTTATAACTGGCACCAGTTTTATAACGGGAACCGTGGATCTGATAAGCGGTGGAACCACCTATGCAACAGGCGGACAATTCTTTATAACCGGCGGAACCACTTATGTAACCGGCACTAGCTACATAACAGGAACCGCGTATGCAACCGGTACTACGTATGCAACTGGAACTATATATGCAACCGGTACTACGTATGCAACTGGAACCACATACGCAACTGGAACCAACTACATCACGGGAACCACATATGCGACTGGAACCAATTACATCACGGGAACTGCGTACACGACTGGATTCAACTACATAACTGGCACATCCTATGTAACTGGAGAGAATATTTACATAACTGGAACATCTTATGTAACGGGCAACACCTACGCGACAGGTACGGTCTACGCGACAGGGACGACCTACGCCACGGGAACCCAATACATAACGGGAGAAAACATTTACACCACGGGGATCAGTTATATAACTGGAACAACTTACGCCACAGGCGTAACCTACGCGACAGGGACAACCTTCATCACCGGTGGGATCAACTACTCAACCGGAAATATGTATGTGACCGGGGTTAATTATTCGTCTGGAAACACTTATGTAACAGGTGGAATTACGTACACAAGTGGAACCACGAATATAACCGGTGGAACCACTTACGCAACAGGGCACGTAATAAATGTTAGCAGTGGAACCAGTCATATAACGGGCACCACTGCCTATATAACGGGAGGAGTAACCACGATAAGCGGTGGTACAAGTTACATTACTGGTCAGGAAATATACGCGACAAGCGGGAACATTATTCTTTCAGGGCATAATATCCATATAAGCGGTGGCGTAAATTACATAACCGGGACCGGATTACTTGGTGATTTATTCTTTACGGGTGGAACATTCGACATAAACACAAGTGGAAACGCCTACATAACGGGTGGACTCTTCCAGTCTCTCGATGTGGGGGGAGATCTAAATTCCTTTGCAGATATAACGAATCTGTATGGGGCAGAAGTTCAAACCGTAACCGGATTAGAGATATACATCAATAGCGGGTCGGGTGGACAGTTCACCGGGCAATCAATTTTCATAACTGGCGGTACAAATTTTGCAACAGGAGATTCAGTTTACATCACCGGAACCTCGCATGTGAGCGGGAACACTGTGTACGCTACTGGTGGAAATATATACGTGGCAGGGGGGAGCAATTATCTAACTGGCGCTTCATACACAGTAACTGGAGGAGATAACTACATAACGGGTGAAGTATTTAATATCACCAGCGGATTTAACTATGTAACCGGAAACGAGGTGACGTATAACATAACCGGCGGCACGTCGTTTATAACCGGTGGAACTCATTACATAACCGGAACCACAGTCACGATAACCGGCGGAACGATGGGTGTGGTAAGCGGCAACACGATCAACATAACAGGTGGAGAACACAACTCCATAACCGGTGGAAATATAACAATAACAAGCGGCCTTAATTACATATCAGGGACTGGTACGTTTAATATAACAGGTACAGCCTACATAACAGGCGGAATACAATACATTACGGGAAACACCATAAATATTACTGGAGCCTCTAATGTATCTATAACGGGAGTTAACACGGCTTTCATAAGCGGGTCTGACGTAGTAAATATAACAGGTGAGACATTCAACATCACTGGCGGCACCTTCCATCTGTCGGGAGATCCCGATACACTGTTCTACATAACTGGATCAGACGTATACATAACGGGAGGCACAACATACGCAAGCGGCATAAGCTTCGACGTGTCAGGAGGCGTAACGCATGCCTCTGGCAGAAACTTCTATATAACCGGGGGTAATCAGACCGTAAACGCTACAGGATATCAATTCGAGATTTCCGGGGGCACACACTACATAACGGGTACAAATTTCTACATAACGGGACAGAATGCGGATGTAAGAATAACCGGCGGTACCCATTATATTACCGGAACTGAGATAAATATTACCGGAGTAAACACAAACTATGTAACTGGGGCAATAATAAATCTTAGTGGAGTCCAGACAAACTATGTAACCGGAGGTGCAATCACGGTGCTCAGCGGTACCTCTCACATAACCGGCACGTATGTCAACGTGACAGGGGGCGCAGACTCCAACATCACCATCATGAGTGGTGATAACAATATATCGGGAGAGACTGTCAACGTAACCGGCGGCACTAATTACATAACGGGTGGCCAAATAGAGGTGTTAAGCGGGATTAACCAAGTAACAGGATTCACAATCAATATAACCGGTGGTAACAACGTGGTTACCGGCGGAACCTTCTCCATGGTTAGTGGAATAAACTCCATAACAAGTGGTACGAGCTATGTAAGCGGCAGAGACATAACTATAACCGGAGGGAATATTTATATAAGCGGAGGAGAAGCTAGCTTCCAAATATACAGCGGCACAAGTAATATCACCGGCGACACCGTGCTCGTGACCGGTGGAACAAACACGATTATAGCAAATGCCCTGAACGTAACGGGCATTGCGTACTTGAGTGAAGGAACCAATACTGTAACGGGAGCCTACATAGACATAACTGGCGGTACCACATATCTGACGGGAACGAATATAAATGTAATGAGCGGAACCTCGTATATAACGGGGGAAGCTATTAATATCACGGGTGGAACCACATATATAACTGGGCACGTTGGTTCGTCGATCTCCGTAACAGGACTTAACTTTATTACAAGCGGTACGAATTATGTAACAGGCGTAAACAATTCAATAACCGGGGGGACAAACTACATAACGGGTGCGAACAACACCATAATGAGCGGTACGAATTACGTGACCGGAGCCTCGTTCTACCAGACTGGTGGAACAAGTTATGTGACAGGGCAGACCGTATTTGTCACGGGAGGAATAACTCATATAACCGGAGGAAGTGGGGCGACCATCACTGTAACTGGTCAAAATGTAACCATATATTCTGGTTCGGGAACATTTAGCGGCCATGTCATATCTGTAACAGGCGGACAGCATACGCTCCACGCTCATGATGGAGCGTCAATACACATATCAGGGACGGAGAGTCTAGAGCTAACGCAATCTGGTGACTCAATAATGTACCTAACTCTTGAGGAGTCAGAGGACTTCGCGGCATATGCTAACATCTATGGGTCGGGCACCTCGTTCATAACAGGCAATACTATTAATCTTTCGGGTGGCACTAATTACATAACGGGTGGCGCAACCAACCCGACAAACATATACAGCACAAGTGGAGTTACGACGATAAACACCGGAACAAGCGTGAGTATAAGCGGCGGAGTGACTTACCTTACGGGTGGAACACATTACATGAGAGGCGGTTCTATTTATGTCAGCGGCTCAAATACTACGCAGTCTATAACTGGTTCAAATGTATACATATCGGGTGGAACGAGCAACATAACCGGCACCAGCGCCATCGTAAGCGGTGGCATTAACTACATAACCGGCGGTTCGTTTGTCTTCCATCAGGTAGCCAGTGGGTCGGGTAATGCGGAGATTTCATTCTTAGCTAATAGGGGCGGGAGTGACCAAGCTGTTGACGAAGATACCGCAACTAAGGCTAAATTTAATAATATAGATTTTGATATCGGAAATAATTTTGACACTACGCAAAAAAGGTTTGTTGCTCCACAAGATGGAAGATACTCCTTCACAGCGATGGTCACCCTCACTGAGGTGCATTACTACGACACAGAAAGCTACATAGAACTTCGTAAGAACGGGTCGTCGATAGCGAAGAATTCACGCTTGATCCAGTACGACAATAATTCCGCCTCAGCCGGCTATGCCGATGGTGAAAGAACCATGCAGATTTCGGTCATGGCTGAAGCGGATAAGGATGACTACTTTGAGGTATGGACATATTTTGAGGAGATCGAAGGCGGAACGTGCAACATAGATGGCGACGAAGCTCTAAGCTATTTCGGCGGACACTCCTTGTCTGCGTCGACGGCCAAGGCCGTAACGAACTACATAACGGGCAACGTTGTTAGCATAACCGGAGGTGTATCTACGATAACCGCGCAAACCGGATTCGTGTCAGGCGTAAATGTAACCATAGAAGGCGGCACCAACTTCTTCACCGGAAGAGGCCAAAGCGCATTCGTAACGGGTGGTACGAACTTCATAACTGGAGATAACATATTCATAACCGGCACGAATATAAATCTAACCGGACAAAATGACACGATATATATCACCGGTACGGACATAGATATAACAGGCGGCAATAATTTCCTCACTGGAGCCAACTTCTTCATAACTGGCGGAACAAACTATATAACGGGTAACGGCACGCTCATTACCGGCGGCGTGCACTACATTACCGGACAGGCGCAGTATATAACAAGCGGCCACACCTTCATTACGGGTGGTCCAGATAGCGCGCAGCATATTACGGGACAAAATATATATATAACTGGCGCGCCAGATTCTATTCAGTACGCAACGGGAGCAGTTGTAAATATAAGCGGAATCGCTGTCGCAAATAGTTCTTTAAGGAGCTATGTATCAGGAAATACAGTATACGCAAATCAGGGTATTACCGCGCCAGAACAGTACAACACCAATCAAATCATCAACACAATACACGGTAGCCAAGTATATATAACCGGCGGACAGTACACCCAGAACAATGTAACCGGAACTAGGGTTTACATAACAGGGACAGCGTTCATAACTGGTGGAGACAATCATATAACCGGGCAAAATATATACATAACGGGCTCCGGAACAAATAACATTTCTGGATATAACATAACCATAACTGGCGTGGGAAACCACAAGATAACGGGACAATATATAACCAATGTAAGCGGTATAAATACAATTACTGGCGGTATAGTAAACATAACCGGATTTGAAAGTTATATAACAAGCGAAACAGAGGGTGCGATAACCACATTTGCAACAGGGAATACCTTCTTGATAACCGGTGGAGTAAACTATGTAACCGGCGGTGTTGTAGGAATTTCGGGGAGCACGATACAAAACACTGGAAACGCTAGCAAGCTCTTCGTGAGCGGTAAACACTTCACCGTGATGAACTCCGGAGGAACCGCTTACTTTACTGGAGATCACGTAGCTATAAACAGCGGAATAATATACACGACAGGATCCATAGACAGCAACACGTACAATATAACCGGTTCAGTTATACATGCTCCCGCCGTAACTGGAGCCACTTTAAATTTCCCCACCACCACCACGGTGCCGAACTTGATATTTTTGACTGGGCAGTATCTGACGTTTAACGATGATGTACATATCCATACAGGTAAATTGGACGATATAGACAATATCGGAGGCTCTGTTTTTTACCGCGAAAACTCTCAAGGCACTTGGGTCAACCCAACTATACAGGGTAATGTCACAAACTATAACGCGCTTCAGATTAACGGAAACGTGTCGTTCAATCAGACAAGCGGAGACCAGCTTATTTCAGGAAAACTGCGCTACCTGCCTACGGGTAATGCTCCAACCGGAACTTTAGATCCGTCCAGTGGCTCTGGAGCGGGATGGATTACCTATGACACTGGATGGCTCTACGTTAACGTGCAGTATCCAGAACCATCAGGGTGGTTAAGAACGAGATTGTACCCATGGGGGAAGGAGACTAACCAATACGGTGCTGATGGAAACCATTAAGCTTTGGTTTTGGCTTTTTTGAGTCTTTCTATCAATTCGAAGACTTTTAGTCTGGGTATTTGGTTTAGGTAATCGAAATCAGCCGCTCCTTTTACTTCTTCTTTGACTAATTTTTCTTTGATTTTTTCAAAGGACACGCCCTTCTTAGCCATAAGGGTTTCCAAGATAGAAACCGGATCAGTTAGGTTATCTTTTTTTGGAGAGGAGGAGACAAGCTTGGATTCGCCCATCTCGTCTTGGCCAACAATATTAATTTTTAAAAAATTACGAACACAACGAACAAAGGCCCTGTTCTCCGCGATTGGACCCAAGAAAAATCTAGCGAAACTTTTTGTATTATCTGGGGAGGCGTCTCCGATGGCTGAGAATGTAATCTCGCGCCCCTCTGTTTCGTAATTTGGTACGAAACTTATACTGCAGGTCGCTACAACGTAGTCTGAAGAGGGGGTCTGGACACTGTATTGCACATTTGTGTATCCCCTAATTTGAGCTAGCTCTTTTATGCCCCCAAGAAGAATTAGCAGTTGGTTGTCTTCAAGTTTTGTAACGTCGCTCTCGCTGGTTCTATCACGGTTAGCGACAAGAAATTCTTGTTTGACCATTTTTCGCCAATCAATTTGGCCTTCTTCGTTGAAGACGTAATCTAATCCCTCTATGAGGCCGTCTTCGTCTCTTTTAATCTGTCTGGTTTTGGGCTCGGGCAAGCCAAGGTTGCTAGCTGCTGTCATACATAAGATACTAGCACCTTTCTAGAGTGGGGTCAAGAGGTCTTTTCGAGGAAACAGAAATAGTCAGCTTCTCTCCAGAACTCTTCATTATCTATAACCTTGCAGATTTCAAATTGGTCTTTACTGGGCTTATTTTCAAGATACGCAGCCTTAGATGGGTACATTTTTCCATTGCTAAGGGTAAGCTTGGAGGATTTATAGTAAATGTTGTCTTTCTTTTTTAGGTGCTCGAATGATGGAATATCTTTTCTGTGAATGATGCCGTAATCCATGTAGTGAATCTTAAATGGGTTTATGGTTTCCTCACTTAAATCGCTGAAGAGAGCAAATTGGATAGCGTTTTTTTGTAAAACACCAATGAAGTTCGGATCGTTGTCTTCTTTTACATAATAAATTACTTCTTTTATATTTTTCTTGTACCTAGCGAATATCTCTTCCCCTATCGGTCTGTCTGTCACTATAGAGCATACTGAATGTTTTAACTGCTCCGCAAGTTTTTCTTCATTAAACTCAAAATCCATTCTGACAATAATGGAGCTTATGCCCATCTGTTGGGCACTAACTATCTGATTGGGAACCGTTTCTACTATTTTATTAGCGTAATTAAAACCAAATTCTAGAGTCTTATAATTAAAATTGTGTTCTAAATTTAATAATTTACAAATAGCCCCAGAGATGGTTTCGGGCATAATCATGTTGATAGTCTTTGGGTTTTCCACGTTAGAATAACTAGGCTTTCTGCCTCCCCTGTCGCTTTCGATTAGTATTTGTTTTTCGGGATTCCCCCAGTATGGTTTAACGTCGTTTTTATTGTTATTGGAATAAAGGCAAACAATCGGCACGTCGTACATTCCGGCTAGTTGGCTTGTGTAGCCGTCCACGCCGAGGTGTAGCATGGAATTTTTAATGACATAAGCTTCTTGATTTCTGTTGGTTATGCCAATGGCTGAGGCGCAATTTTGTACGTGCTTGCTCCCGCGCTTGCCAATTTGAACTATGGTAATTCCTTTATTTAACAACTTCGGAAATATAGTATTGACTACGTCATGCCAATAATCGTAATCTTTGGACGCCTCAAGTGAAGTCTCGAAAGTTATATATTTATCGAAGCCCAACGGAAAAAATTTTTCATAGATGGCGGGCTTGTCTATTTTGAGGCCGCAATTTGTGGCGTATGATTCTACTAAGTGCATATTTATTGGGAGTGAAAGGGCTTCATTTCATATTTTTTTGAGGATGGTCTGCCTCTTTTTCTTTTGAACTTACGAGAGTCATAAAGTCCATCTTTCTTCCGTCTTTCGACTTCTTTTTCTTGCCATTCTTGGTCCTTCTCCCACTGTTCTCTTTCCTCTGGTGTGAGGTGAGGGGGTATAGGGGATGTATAGGGGAAATCGGGTTTATCATCCTTCTTCATATTTTAAATCCTTGTAAGCAACGGAGTCTAGTCCGTTGTGCGAATAGGTGGGGTGTCTTTGGGTAACAAAATACGGGGAAAATACTATATCAAAATACCCCTTGTGGTCGCCCATGCCTTGGAGGGAGTATATTTGGTCCATCTGTTGGTCATATGGCAAGATCGTCTTGATGTGTTCATTCCCGTCCAGTAACTCTTGATGCTCGGGCTTGGTGGCGACATATATATCGTAATCAGGGTAACTTTCCTTCATTGAGCGGAACAGGCTAGTGGAAAGGAAGACGTCCTGTTCGCTTTCGGGCATCACATATAAGACTCTCTTCTTGCCTGTATCCTCTTTCTCTAAAAGCTTCTCTAATGTTGTATTTTTCTTAAGATTTTCTGTGTTTTCTTTAATGGCGACGTCTCTAAAGTATTTTTCTACGTTTTCTCTCTTGACTCCTTTAGCTAGTTCTCGCATCCAGTATTTGTGTCCGTCGTCATTGTCATCAACGTGCTTCATCTTTAGGATATTGTGATACAGGCATGTCAACCATTCGCTATCGTTGCTCACCTCTGGGACTTGAAAATGAGGATCGCGTTCTTCCTCTTTCAAGGAGAAGTCGTATGTCGTATGCGGGCAAGAGTCTAGGAATTTTTCGATTTTTTTGCCCACGTTTGTGACTGAATAATTATCTATAGCCCACTGCCTAGCTTTCTTGCCTAGCTTCTCTTTCTTTCTCGGGCTCATTTTGAATACCTCTTCCAGTCTATTTGCTATAGATTTGGGATCAGTGGAGGCTTTCCTAAATTCAGTACCATGTTCTCGGTATTCGGACCAAGCCAAAGCAAGTGACCCTGCTCCCTGTTCGCACACTTCTTCTCCACAACTGTAGTCCGTGACTAGAGTGATGAGCTCAGCGAATTTAGCTTCTTGAATTGGTATTTCTTGACCGCCAGAAGTAAATGGGTGACAATAAACGTCCATCAAGTTGTAGACTTCATTAAGTTGCTCCTCGCTTACTCCAAAACCTACGCCAGTCGTTGACATACCCTTGTCGTCTGGACAGTGATTGCACGCTTGCTCTTGACCCGTGAAAGGCCTTATGCTGTAATTGTGACAACTTTTACAAGCATACGTAGTTAAGATCCTATTTTTATCGACGTTGTATTCATCAGCTAGTCTATGGATATTCCATCCCTCCGCCCAGCTTGTGTGCAAAAGAAGAAAGGCGTTGGCGTTTGGGTTCTTTTTCTGAAATATTTTAAACCCCTCTAAGAGATTGGGTACGCTTTTTCTTAATTGATTTCTAAAAACAAACCCAACAACAAAGGCATTCTCAGGCAAGGTGAGGCTTGATCGTAGTTGTTCTCTTTTCTCGTCTTCGATCTTAAAGAAACAGGTGTCGTCGATTGCCCCGTGCACTGTCTCTACCTTTTCGTGCCCTAATTTGTTAAGAGCTTTGGTCGCGAAACTGCTCCAAATCCAATAGTTTTTAACTTTTTTAGCGGTCTCTATTGCTGTGGGTAGTATTGGTAGGGAATCAAGAGTTGTCCATATTGCTGAGGTAATTTTGTCAAACCATATTTTCTTAATGGCGAAATCTACGCCCCAAATATCTTGGGCTGCGATGTAAACGTCGGGTTTTTCCTCTTTGATTGTCTTATCTAGGTAGTGGGCTCCATACCCAGCTAGCCTAGCTACATTGGGGTCACGATTTAGTTGGTCGACCTCCTGTTGGCTATCCGGTAAGCAACCAACGGATTTCCAAGGCGTTCTCTTGAGGTCGGGGTTCGAGAGATTTACGCCGACGCAATAATGCACGAGGTCGTACTTGCCTGTCTTGTAAAGGTAAGACAGTATGGCTTTGGCGTTTCTGCCGAAGCCTGTTTTTGCTAGTGACGAATCTGTCTGGAGTAATACTTTAAGCTTTTTTTCTGCCATTACCAAATCTCATTCTCTTCTGCCTCTGTCTGTACAGGAGCTACTACTTTTTTGGCTTTAGCTTTACTTTTGGCTCTTAGTTTTCTATCGTTGTCGAAGCTTCTTCGGACCATATGCTCTAGAAAAGTTTTCAGTTCTACTGACTCGGGAAAATCAAACCCTATTGCAAAGGAAGCCTTCTTAGTTGAGTCTTCTTTAGATTGCTTATTTACGATGAAGGAAAATCCAAGCTGATCGCCATCTCTCATATAGGGGCCGAATTTAAATTGGATAATTTGATTGCTTCCGTGGTAACCGGAGAGCTCAACGTTCCTGTTGATGGTATCGATAAACCCACAAATTTCTTTTCGGTTAAATTTCACTATAACCTTCTTCATTGGATCGTCCTTTTCAAAGGAGGCCCTCCTCTTCTGTTTGTCCCAGCTTTTTTGCTTGATTATGGATGCAAAAAAAGAGTTCTCCTCGTCGTTGAGGTAGAAAGAGCAGGCTGAACCTGTTACTGTGGGCTTTGGCTTGTAGAATTGTATCATGTTATGCCTATAATAGGGGGGTTCTAGTTATTTGTCAATGTTTTTTAATTGAGAAAGCTTGGTATAAATCTGATGGTCTTGTACGGAAATTAGGTTAGCAAATACGCAATCTTGTTTCTTTACCCCCTTGATAATCACTATGTTTTTCTTCTCTGGGAGGCTCGAATTGAGGGTTTTGCACTGCTCTATGTTATCATTAAAAATAAGACAATTTAGCACGCCTGTCTGGTCTGCAACCTCGCATTTAAAGTATTTATTTTTATTTTTTGAGGTGCCGAGGTAAACATCCTTAACGGTTCCGACAAAAACTACCCTCTCTCCGTCGGAGCTTTCGTTCACTTCTCTTAAGCTGGACAAATCACTTCTCTTAGAAGAGTAAATCTCCTTAAGCGGCTTATTATATGTATATCCTAACAAATTGTTTTCATAATACCAATTAGCAAGACTCTCTGATTTACTATTGAGCTCATAGATTTTGACGTAGGGCGCATACTTTTTCTTTATGGTGCCGTAACGAGACTCTTTAATGATCGCTTTGCTTTTTTCGTCTGAGGCGGTGGTTAGGTGCTTGATTATTTTTATTAAATCGAACTCGAATTTTTCGCCAAGATCCATGCAGTATCTTTTCTCCCTGTCTGTGAGGATATTCCACAGTTGGGCCTCTAAGACGACCTTACTGCGGGATTGTTTGAGGTCCTGTAGGGCTCCAGCTTGAATCAATGCAGACAGGATTCCTATTCCAAGGCCCGCCTCTTTCGAGCCTTGAAAAACTTCGAATTTGTTTGCATATTTTTTTCTAAAATTAGAAATTTTTTCGATTGATTTGTCAGATATGCCTTTGATTGAGAGTAATCCAAAACGAATGTTGTTTCCCTCGATAGAAAAATCCAAATCAGATTTTAGAATGTGAGGAGGCAGTAACTCCATGTCGAAGTATTGTAATTCTCTGTGTATTTTTGATATTTCATTGATCGGATCAGGTTCGTTTCTGCTCATTTTTAGAAGAGACAAAAAGAATTCTTTGGGGTGCTTGAACTTGAGGTGAATGGTGCTAGCAGATAAGGCAGCGTAAGCAATAGAGTGGGATTTATTGAAACTATAATTAGCAGAGTCCTCGAGAATTTTCCATAAAATATCAGCGATCTGAGGGTCAAGATTATTTTCTATTATTTTGTCTTTGATTTTCTTTTTCCATTTGCGTACTTCGTAGGTCTTCTTCTTACCCACAATGCGGCGTAAAATTTCAGATTCATCCAAGGTGAAACCCACTTTATGCGCCATCTTCATCAGTTGCTCTTGATACAAGGCAACGCCACCTGTGGGTTTTAGAATTTCATCAAAAAAGGGATGTATTGGATCGTAAACTCCATGGTTTGCGTAGCTCGCGTACTGATCGGCAAAAGCTAAGGCTCCGGGTCTGGCCAACGCCAATACAGCACTGAGCTCTTCCAAATTTTTGGGCTTAACGTCTCGGCATACCCTAAAATTTGTATCTGCTTCAATTTGAAATAGACCGTGAGGGGTATTTAATTCTTGTAGGTTCCTATAAATTCCTAGGTCATCGAGATCGATGTCGGACACTTTAATCCCGAGTGTTTTGCATACGTCATGGACAACAGATACGCTCCTAAGGCCCAGTACGTCGAGTTTCACATTAAAAATTGAAACCCAGTTCATGTCGTATGAGGAAATGGAATCTTTGTCAGAAGACAGTTCGGTAGGGCAGCAGTCATCCATCGCTTCGTAAGATAGCGAAATAGCAGAAGGGTGTACCCCTTTGTTCTTTATGAGCCCTCTAAGCTTTAACGCGGTTTTGTAGACTTCTTGATTGCTGTCGCACCATTCTTTAAATGCTTGGACCTCTTCGTGTGACTCCTTCAAGTCTTTGACTTGACCAAAGACTTTGGGGATAAGCGAGGAAACAGTGTTCATTTCCTGCTCTGTTTTTTCGCCTACTATTTTGCCGCACTCTTTAATGAGTAATTTGCTACTGAGGGTATTAAATGTTATGATCTTGGAGGTCCTGCCCTTGAAAAGCTCTTCTAGGTACTGGAGCACTCTTTGTCTGTTGTGATAACAGACGTCTATATCGACATCGCACATTAGGGAGCCGTCTAGGTAGGTTACCCCATCTACTTCTTTCTTTTTCGCTCTAATTTTGGAGATGAATCTCTCAAAATACAAATCATTTTTAACGGGGTCTATTCCGGTTGCTCCGATAAGAAAAAGAACCAAGCTGCCAGCGGCAGAACCACGGCCAACTCCAGTAGGAATATCGTTTTCTTTACAAAAATTGATAACGTTCCAAACGAGTAGTATGTAATCTACAAAGCCCAAGTCTTTCAGAGTCTTAAGCTCGTATTTTGTTCTTTCTACGTATTTGTCGTAGTCCGCGGAAGTCTTTTTAACGTCGAGTTTCTTAAACCCCTCTAAGCAAATAGCTCGAAGGAAGTCGAAGTTATCAACATCTTCGCTTACTTTGTGCTTGTGTTTATATTTATTAGAAATTTTAAACTCAGGCAGCCTTACCCCGTGCAGGGGTAGGTCTAGCGGAGAGAATCTTTCTAAAAAGTTGTCCTTTTTAGTCTTCCGAGTCATCTTTAAAGAAATCGTCTTCTGCTTCGTCGTCAGCTTCATAATCTTCTGGTGTAATTGTGCGTTCTTTTTGAATCTCTTCGTCTGTTTTGTTCAGGAGGTCTTGGGAAATTTTTCCCAGTACCGTGGCTAATTCTTTTCTTGATAGCTGGTCTGTAATTGAATAATAAACGTCTATTTTGTCTACTTTTTCACCGGGTCTCAAGGTGGTCATAACATACTGAATGTTATTCTCTTCAAGCTTGTCTGCTAGGTCAAACACGTAGTCCATTGAACTCATAATTAAGATAATAACCCAGTTCTGCCACATAGTCAAACATATTTTTGGTGTGAAACAGTGTAATTTTTACTATAATAGTAACATGGCACTCAGTAAAGTTAATCTAGTTAGGGTAAAAAGCGGCGAATTTGATCCGCCTCAGGATGGCGATTTTATTACGTATAATACCACTTCTGGTCTATATCTTCATACAAGAGCGGCGGTCCTAGCTGACTCACTTGCTCCAGAGATAGAGACCTCAGCCCTGAACAATGATGCCGGGTTCTACTCTCCGTCAAACGTGCCTGTGCGAGTGGGGAGAGCTAGGGGCATTAATGTGGAACCAAGCGCTGGGATACTGGACCTTGGGGACATAGCATATTATGATGAAGTTTTGGTGAAAACCGAGGGCGAGGGCGCAAGCGTGTATAATGGGGCCTACGCCCAGCATTGGGTAAGCGCCGATAACCCAGCGACAGCAAGCGGTAAAGAGGGCGACCTATGGTTCGTGATTTAAATGGACTTACTTAGGAAAACCTACAAGAAGCATGGGGATGGATTCTCAAAGGCTAGATTTTGGCACATAAAACACGATGGTTCTTGGCAAAAAGCCAAACAGGTATTTCAAAAGACAAACACGGGCTGGGAGCTTGTTCATTTACCGGAGGGAGCTATAGAAATAAACATAACGCTTACAGTAGAGGCCGGAGTTCACACCTCATTGAGCTTAAAACAGCTAGCTAGCGAGCAAACAGCATATTCCGAAGAGCTTCTTTCAATCTATCCGTTTTCAATTATTTTAAATATAAATTCATCCGCGGTTATACTGGGAGAAAGAGATGGAAAGGACGACTATTCACCCGCGTTATACATAGCGAACTTTGGAGAGGGAACAACTGTGGTTATAAACAACTACGGCACGATTGCTGGAAGGGGAGGAAAAGGAGGGAAAGCTTATTCGCCTCTTCGCGCCGCGCTTAGTGATTCAAAAGGTCCGTTTAAATGGGACGAGATACATGATGTTCACGGAGAGAACGGGGGAACCGCAATAAAAATTCAAGACACAAACGTGTCCATACACAATCATGGAAATATATGGGGAGGAGGCGGTGGAGGAGCAGCGGGCTTGCCTATGGTAAGAGCCTACATGAATTACATAGAGCAAACAGGCGGGCCATTTTTGGTTTCCTTAGGGGGTTCCACCACTTATGGAGGGTTAAATGGGACACCAATCAGAGAGGGCTGGATGGTAATGGACTTCGGAAACGGAGGCGCTGGAGGAGGAGGGGCTCCATATGGAGAAGCGGGGGATTTTGATGAGTTTTCTTCGAGCAGCGAGCTCCCACTGGAAAAAATATCAAATGATTACAAAATAATATCATTAGCCTTGGACCAAAGCGTCTTAACGCCGCAATGTTTTGAAGCAGAGAAGGTTCAAAAATTTGAAATAAACGGACTAGAAACAGACACTCTGGGAAGCAGGACATATTACGAGGAGGATGCTTCTGGGCCGAAATCATCAGTCGATGACGACGAACACGCAGGAGTCTTAACGACAAAAGCTCAAAATTTAGAAAATTATTCTTGGAATGTCAACGGTACATGGCTCGGTATTTATTGGGCTTCTCAACCGTTTTCAAAAGACTACGTAACGAAAGCAATAACAGTGAAGGGGTCTACTGTGTTCTCGCATAACGCAAGAAACGCGTTGATCTCTACTGATGGAGCAAGCGAAGGAGGGCTTGAGGCCGGAGGGGATGGGGCGACCAACTCCTTTAGCGCTGGCAAGCCCACCTTAGAAGATTTCAAGGGCAACTACCAAGGGGGAGACGATTGTACGGTGCTTCTCAATAGTAACGTGGATGGATCCAGCGCGGACTCTGTGTTCGGAAGTCATAGCAATGGGGTTGCTGGTGGAAGCTACGGGAGCCGTGGCGGCAACTATAGTTATCCGGGTAAGACAATCTCTAGTCCGTATGGTGGTGAGCTAATAGATATCCCAGTGATGAGCATATCATCCATCTCGGCCTCGCGTGGTGGGTACGCTGGAAAAGCCTTGGAATACGACAGTAGCTCTGCGGTTTCCTATAACGCCCACGGTTCAGCCATCATAAAGGGGTCGGATTACCCTTAAAGCTCGATCTGATACTTCAACTGATTCCAGACTTTTAGATTTAATTCTAAGTCAACTATGGCGTCGTGACATTTGTCATAGTTGTGTTCAATTTTAAACTCTTTACCTAGATAAACTAAACTGGTCCTAACTCCCTTCCTTCTTGTATGTAAAATCTTGTATTGATACTCTAGGAAATCCTCTTCTGGTTTATAAAAGATACCATACTTGATGCCTTTGGCTACACACATAGTGTCTATGATTTTGGGCATTAGGGGCCTGTAGTCTTCCCCCATGTAAGAGTAGATATATCTCATCAAGTAGATATCAAAACCGAGTATGTTGTGGCCTAAGATGTAATCCGCCTTGTCGAACCAGTCCTTCATGGTGGGGAATATGTCTTCTATTGGTAAGGCTTTTTTCTTGTGTTCCGTGGGGCTGAACCTAGTTATTCTTGCCGCTTCCTTGCTTACTTTAAGCTCTCGATGCCATTTAACATAAAAGTTCTTATGGTTTATCAAGTTTCCACCCGAAGATAGAATCATTGCGGCCTGCCAAGGCAGGTTTTCCTCACCATGCAGGCAAAGATTTTCCGTCTCAAAGTCAACTAAGACTATGGTTTTTTTGTTATTGAATCTCAGTAGTTTGTTGTCCATATTACCAATAAAGTAGTGTTTCACCCTTGGTTGTGAATCCGTGGCCCTGTAGGGTGATCCTAGGGCGTTTAAGGCAGCTTCCTATGACCGCTTGGTGGGTGGTTAGACCACTGTGTACGGCTATGCAACCCTCCTTATACTTGATGAATTCTTTTTTTTCTTTTTTGCCGTTAGGCCATATGTTCATGCCGCTACCGCTTTGTTCCTCTGGAAGCCTCAAGGAGAGGGTGAATGAGGTTAGATTTTCCTTGGTACATTTTTCTTCTGGGAATACATCTTTAAATTGTATGTCTTTATGAATAGCGGCAAGATTAAATGTGTCTCCCGTCCATAGTGTTGACGGGGGATATATATGGAATCCCGGATATGCAGCTTTGTCATAAAGGTACGCTCTAGTGCCGAGTAGGTCCCCAAGAAAAAAGGCTAGCTGCTCGTAGAGGTCAGAAAAACGTGCTTGCAGTATCTGGTTATTGTTGTGTAGCTTTGTGGGGTTAAAGTAGTCTCTCGTTTCTAAACCACAATCCATATACGACGCTAGACCTAGAGTATATTGGACAGAGCTTCTTTTGGTCCAATACTTTTCTAGCTCGTAAATTTCTTTTACGATTTCTTCGCATTCATCAGGAGACATAAGCTCTCTATTGATTGGCTTATTATGCATTGCTCTTAATCCATTCTTCCACACAGAATTCGTCGCTACACATATGATCGAACTGCGGTTTGTTTAACGTGCTCCTGTTGTTGATGCACCTGAAAGTAAGATAAGACTTGAAGTCCTTTTTCTTTTCGTAGAAAATGCTTTTAGCTTTTCTTATTTCGAACTTGCCATCGCAGTATTCTTCTACTTTTTGTTGAACTAGGTCGTCGAAGGGCAGCGTATTCTCTTCAGTAAAAAAAACTGGCTCAGAGAAGCTAAAGTCTGGAACGCAGGCGTTGTATGTTAATAAATTTTTATAGATAAAGGAATCGTAGAACGGTACGGCAAGCATCAGATCTTTGTTGGACCAAAACTTCTTTAGATTTTCAAAATCCATACGGGGGTTATAGTAGAAACCTTCTTTGGCGGCGCAGCTATAAATTTTAATGAGCCTCTTGTAGCCGGAAGAGTTTTTGGAAAGAATTATATATTTAGAGCTTTGATTCAGAGACTCTTCATCTTTGATAGTTATGTCTGGGCAAAAGGTGATTCGAAGACCAAAGATGAAATTTATTTTTAAATTAGAAAAATTCGTATAAGCCTGAAGAAATCCGCCCATGCTATCTTCAACAAGAAGGGGCTTATCTATATCGTTCTCCTTACAGATGTCAACGATTGAACGGGGGCCGCCCTTCATCGAGGAGTCTTCTTCGAGAGTGAGAATGCTTCTGCCTAAGGAATAGTGACTCTTAAACAGAGGTAATACTTTCATGTTCTAACCATAGCATCATACTGGAATGAAGTCAACAAAAATTTCATAAATGGTCTCTTACATAAGTATTAATTATCTTTTTAGTAACGTTATTTCTGTATGTTAATCCATCCTTAGCTGATCGATCATGAGTTAACACTGCATGGCGCGGGTATTGCTTCATTATGTGCCACCTATACATAAAATAAGTTGGAAGTATATGGAACATTTTCTTGTTCTTCATGAATACCTCCCTAAAAGACCATTGATCCTTCAACGATCCGCCGCTGCAGCGGGGCATTCGCAAGGCCCGCGGAGTTTCTTCGAACAATCGCACCCATTCATTGAGTATTGTTTTGGTCTCATTATTGTTTGCTACTCCAATCAATCCCGTATTAAAGTCTGGATAAATTGTGCCAGCACCGAAAGCTCCCCCGTATACTACAGTGAAATTAAATTCATCTAACACCTTAAAGATGTCGTTGATTATATCTCTATGTATAATCGTATCTGTATCCAAAAATATAGTCCTATCATAGGGACTCTTTAGCAAGGCGTGAGCTTTTGCTATATGTCTTTTATCAATGTGTTCGTCATATATAACATGATCGAATCCTTCATCATTATCAAACTTAATATTGGTATAAAGAGACACGCTTGCGGTAGGTACAGTTAATTTAAGAGAACTAAACGATGGGATTAGTTCCTTATCAAAATAGTCATTTTTCTGTCCATCTTCAGAGTATAGACAATACAAGTATCCATAGTTATTCATTAACAGTATTACCAATCAAACGGATCATCTTGGAGCGACTCCTCGTTCCCTCCGGAGCTATTGAACTTGGGGCAGCCATCATACTTAAGTTTTTCTATTTTCTGCCCCTTTTTCTCGGTGACTAAATCATTTTCGAGTGAGGACTTTATGATTTTGCCTCTGTTATTTTTTAATACATAATATTCATACGGGTGCTTAAGTGGGCATTCCCATCCGCTTTTGGTGGGACCGCACATCCATTTGGTCTTCCAGCCGCCATCGATTGCAAAGTTGGAAGCTGAATCCTTTTCCGAGAAGTTATTTATTACCTCGTATACTTGCTCGAGATAATGCTCAAAGCCTTTAAGCTGTTCTTTCGAGAACTCTAATCGCTGCACGGGTTGCCTCGGGAACCTCAGGAATAAAAATTCTACCACCGGCTTAAGTTTGGGCCAGAGTTTTAAGGAAGCTAATGAATACATCATCGCTTGGACATTTGAAGTTAGATCGTCCCCTCTGAATTTATATTTGCTTGATTTATAGTCGACTATTCTTATTTCTTTCTTGTCTTTGTACTGTATAGGTTTATCTATAAAGCCTCTTATTTTGTATTTTGGTTTTCTATTAGTTATTTCAAATTCTTGCTCGGGTTTCTCTATGTAAGGGGTGCCGTCTATCAGTGATTCGTCGCCAAAAAAATCATTTTTGAGACCTACAACGATCATGTCGTCTATGAGGTCATAGTTCTCTTGGTAGGTTTCATTACCAAAATTCTCGATGTCGCATTTGCGTAGATATGAATGTATATATCTTACCACAGCTTCGGAGCCCTCAATTGAGTCCGCCTTAAGAATGGCGTCGTAGTGCTTCCTATGCTTACTCCTCAAGAGGAATTCGAAAACACTATGGCAGACTGTCCCCCTAAGGGCTCCAGAATTAGATCTGTCAGGAAGGTGAAGGTGGTATTTGCACCAGTATACCCAACTGCAGGTTTCCAGAGTCTTTATTCTGGAAGCGGATAGGAATTTATCTTTAGCTGTTGACATAATTATTTAAAAAGCTGCTTAGGGGGTTATAAGAAAAAAGCTCCCGTCTTGTTTTCTCCGTGGCATTCATTCGTGCCCAAAGGTAGAGCCTGACGAACCCCGTAAAACCGAACTCTGGGGTGCATCTCTTGGTTGGTTTGTGCCATTCAAAATAGGAAGGGATAAGTTCGTGGTTTTTTATCACGTTTAAAATAGATTTCCTTGTCTCTTCCTTGGGTTTTTTTTGGTATTTAAATTGATCCATAAGGAGCAGGGCTTCAGAGAAGGGCTGCCTGTGTTCTTTCAGTTCTATCCCTAGTGGTATATTATAAGGTGATTTAGATGTTCTGAAAAGGTATTTTTTATTTTCGCTTTGAAAGTAGTTGAGTAATAAGTTTATATTAGAAACCGTACCTAAGAAATTACCGCTAGCCCACACCCTAAACCAAGCATCCCATAAATCATAATGAGGAAAAGAAGAAAACGAGTTGCTAATCATCTCATCGTAATGAGTGAAGGAAGCCTTCATGGTGTCCTCTATATGTTGGAACCTATGCGTGTCAAAATCGTTATCCTTAATTGCGCTTAGTAGCTCTTCAGCTAGTAAGTCAACCATTATAGTTGCCAAGTGTAGCCCAGAGGAATAAAGGGGGTCGATAAAGCCAGCAGAATTAGCGGAGAGACAAAATCTATTACCAAAAATCTTTTCGCTAGAGTACTGGAGTCTACCTGTGGATATCCATTTTTGGACGACTTTAGCGTCTTCGAATTGTTCTCTTATTGTTGGAAATTTTTTTACGTAAGAGGCGAACTCTTTTTCTGGAGACTTAAAAGGCGGGCAATAGCGAGATCTATTTAATACCAGACCAACGCTGGTCATGTCGTTCTTTTTACTAAATGGTATAACCCAGAACCACCCATTCTCGAAGACGTGATGAAGGGTGCTCTGGGAAAATGGGACCTTGGCTCCGTATAGGGATTTGAAGTCGAAAGGCCAAGAGCCTGAGGTGTTAAGATTCTTTACTCCTGTCATGTGAGTAAAGATACTTCTGGAATTCGTGTCGAACTCATTCCATTTTCTAAGGCCAAATCTGGTCGCTAGTCTTGAGTCTTTTCCAGACGTATCAAATACGTATGAACAGGTAATATTTGTTCCGCCGAAGCAGGACACCCTGACTTTATCTTTGTTGAATTTGATGGAGCTTATTTCTGAGTTCTGGGCCTTGGCTCCGTATTTTACTGCTGTGCGAAATAAAAAATAGTCCACGTCCTGTCTGAGAAAATGACAATCTGGACCAAAGACCTTATTGTCTGGGCCGGGAAATTGATGTGTTTTTTCTGGGGAATGGATGTTGCCTTCTTGGTGATGCAGAAAGCTGAAAGACCTTTTGACTCCGCAGTTTTCGCTTACTTTATTTTTTAAGTCATGAAAGTTGGACAGGTATGAGATCTCTGGTATACCATATTTTTCTCCAACTATTCTGAATCTGCAGCTAGAGTCCGGAGTGGTGGCTTCTCCTATAGTGAATTTAGGGTGAGTCTTCGGGTCGACGATAGTTACATCGACTCCATTTTTAGCCAAAATGGAGGCGAGCATGGACCCGCTTAAGTTGGATCCTATAATAACTACGTCGGTTAATCTTTCCATACCCTGTGGCTGTCTTCGTCATTGTGGAATGTGCTGCTCTCTATAATATCAAGGTCTTCCAGCGCTTCGATCTGATGCGGGAAAAACCTGTCTATCTCGTAGCATTCCCCTTCGCTAAGGCTGGTTTCCCTTAGCTCAGATGTCGACGTGTCTATGTGTCTTATTAGAGCTTTTCCCTTTAAGACATAGAACGATTCATGCTTGCCCGCGTGGAAGTGCATTGAGCACCTGTGGCCTTTGTTTAAGTGAAGAATCTTACCGCAATAATTTTCTTCCTCGTTATTGGCCATCCAGACCTCGTGACCCCATTCTTTTTCTACTACTTTCGGGTTATATTTCATTTTTAGATTTCCATTTTTCTATTTGTTGAATGCTCATTTCTCCGAAGTCGTTTTCCGTGGGCAACCTGACTGATACTTGCCTAGCGTCAAAGTACTTTAACAGTTTCCTCTTTAGCTTTTCGGCGGCAAGGTTACCGGCGCTGTTATTTTTCTCATCGTTGTTGAGCGATATTATTATTTTGTTGGGGTCTAGCCTAATGAGAGCATTGAGTTGGGCGACGCTGACGTCTAGACCAAATATAACCATAGAGTTTTTAACCCCCGCTTCCCATAGGGATAACATATCGCCCACGCTTTCGATTAGAATAATTTGTTTCTGTTCCTCGACTATGTTATGATTTATTTGAAATGGATATATCCATTGAGACTTGTCTCCTAGGTGTTTCCATTTCGGAACTTTTTCATTATCGTATAAATATCTACCGGTAAAACCAAGTAGGATTTTTTTTGAATTAAAGATTGGAAATACATACCTGTTCTTCATCCTCCCCTCTGGCATAATGCCGCCAGAAAAAAGATTCAAAGTGTCTGACCCTACCCCTCTGTTTTCCCAATACGAATGATCTTTGATCAAGCTTTCTAGGGTGGATTTATCAAAGGACCGGCGGGTTTTAAGCTTGGGTCTGGAGGCAACTTTGTTCGAGTAATGATTTTTTGTTTTGAGCCAATTTTGAGCCTCCTCTAAGGACTTGAGGTTCAGCGTTAGCTTAACAAGCTCCTCGAAGGAACCGCTTAGTGAATGCTTAAAGTCGACCCATCTCCCCGTCTCTTTCTTTATGCTTAATACCGTGGGGTTGTCTGATTCCCTATATAAGGGAGTGGTTCTGTACTCCTTGCCGTAGTCGCGTAGACAGTACCCCATCTCGCTTAAGATTTCACCTATTCTGTCCATTACAGAAGCTCTCCGGGTTGCTGGGGCTCCTCCATTTCGTAGGAGGCGTTCTCGTGATTTATTATATCTAAGAGCGACCCCTGCTCGTCGACTCTAAAGTTTTCCACGTTAAAATTTAAAAAATTTTGAACATATTTAAACTTGCCATTGATATTCCTCCTGTGCAGGTCTTGATGACCCGGGGCGTGTTGGCCTTGGTGTCTAGACTTCAGTGGTATTAGCTTATGTGTTCCGAATTGTTCTCCGTCCACGGCTATTTCCTCAATAGTTTTCCTTCTGAAGATGGCAACAAACGTTGCAAACCATTGTAGCCTATCAGACAGCGCGATAGCAGAGCTATCGTCTGTAGCGCTTTCCCCAGATCTATTTAGCTGCATGGCTGTAAGCAACGGGGCGTTTATTTCTTCGGCTATTTTTTTAAGCTTATCTACTTTGTCTCCAATGGCTTGGTATTCGGCCCAGTTGTTGCCAACTCTTTCTCCGGTCAATTTAACATAGTCATAAACTATCAAGCAGGGCTCGCCTCTCCCTACGTGCTTAAAGTGCCACCTTCTAATAAGCGAGCATATCTGGTCGATGTTTTTATTGCCGACGTGATTGTGGAAATACTTATACTTTTTAACCTCAGGCCACGCTGCTCTTACTTTTTCTACCATCTCTGGATTTTTTCTCCAGTTTCCAGTCTCAAGATGCCAGACAGATACGCCTGTTAGGGCGGAAGTAAGCCTGAATTTTATTTCTAATGACGACATCTCAGTGTCAAGATAAAGAACCTTGGGGTGAGCGCTGCTTGAGAGATAGGTTTGGAAAGCCAGCCAATTTAGGAACGTGGTTTTGCCTTGCCCCGGTCTTGAGCATACTGCGTATAGGTTGCCGGGCTTCAGTCCTCCGTACATTCTATTGAATTCTGAGAATGAAGTAGCGTATCCGTTTTCTTCATTGGGTTCGTTTCCTATCTGTTCTATCACGTCCTCTAGACCTGAAAAGATGTTCTGGGGTTCTTCATCTATCCCGTAACTGGAAACCTTGTCGTTTATGATACCGTCGACATTGGAAACTATTTCATCTAACGAATTATTTCCGTTTGTTTCTAGGAATTTAATTGCTTCGCCTAGGGTATCTGATAGGTCTCTTCGGACTCTTATTTTGTAAAGCTCCTCAGCTGCTTTCTGAGTGGCTGCTTCTGTTATTTGGGTGAAAGCTAGATTGTCAACGTAATCAAAAATATTTATTTCATCTTTGAATGAGACTCCCAAGTTTTTAATCTCGTTTGCTACTAAGACTTTGTCTACGTTCTTACCGGCTAACAGGCAGGACTTTATGACAAGATAAATAGTTGAGTGCACCTTTGAATAAAAATCGTTTTCTGTAAGGAAGGGATCTATTTCTGGGAATACCTGAGGATGCTTTAGCAGTCCTCCTAATACGTGTTTTTCTACTTGTAATGAGTATATCATGCTCCCATGATACATCAGTTGTGGGCTGAGGTCAAGGGCGTTTTACGTTGTACACTAAGCCAAGCTTTTCTAGCAACAGAATTACCCACCAAGCAATATCAACCTGCCACCATTTGAGGCCTGTTTGGGCGCTGCTTGGGAAAGCGTGGTGGTTGTTGTGCCAGTTTCCCCAAGTAAGCATCGCGAACAGCCAGTTGTTTGTGCTCTTGTCTTTGCACTCGAAATCTCTTGTGCCAAAATGATGAGAACAAGAGTTTATCCCCCAAGTAGCGTGTTGGCCGATAAAAATCCTGACAATACCTCCCCAGAGCCCACCCTTTAGTGCCCCTAGCCAAGTACCCATCCAGAGTCCACCAATTAAGGCTGGTATGGCAACGCCAAGCAAAATCCAAAACCAATAATAATTGGAAATTTTAACAATGTTGGGGTATTTAGTATGAGCAACGAGTCTTCTCGCCTCATTACTGAATGCAATTTCATTATAGCTTAAGGCCACGGTGTCTTTATCATATATCCAACTAAAATGAGCACGAAACAAGCCGTGCAATAGTCCCCGCTTATCAGCGCCGGGATAAACATGAGGAGAGTGGGGGTCTTTTTCTGTATCAGAATACTGATGATGTAATCGATGGTGCATTACCCAGTATAAAACCGGCCCTTGGGTAGCCATCGACGAGAAAGCACAAAAGACAGCACTAACAGACTTATGAGCCTTGAAGGCTCGATGGGTGAACATCCTGTGTGCGCCAATCTCTCCGCTACCCATTACAAGAAAATGCATAAGCATCAATAAGCTTATTTCCATCCAGCCTATACCAGTAAGGATAGCTAAAACGACAGCAAAAAGAGTACCAAGTATGGGTAAAACTTGAGTTGCTATGCCTAGATATTTAAATGGTATTTTTGGTGGTTTATTCAAGCTCTTCGTCTTCTCCGTCTTCTCGTTTCTCTTCTTCTTTTGCGTCGTGAGCAAATTGATCCATGGCTGTCTCTAGGTTGTAAGCCTCGAGGGCCTTGGTCCAGTTTGATATATGAAGCTGTAGAGCCATAGCATTAGTTACGTCATCTACTTGAGAGAATACTTGAGGCGTTCCTTTGGAGTCGAAGTTGAAAAGCACAAACCCACCATTTGAACACTCGTTCACTTGGTTCAATACTTGTTCTGGAAACACGAATTCCTTCTTTTTACTCACACATTTCATTACACTATGGATACGCCGAACTTCTCTTGAATAAACTCAACCGATAGGTCTTTTATTTCGTTATATTCTATTTCTATTAGGGTGTAGCCGTTCCTTTCTAACCATTCAGCCTTTTTCCAGTCTCTTTTGATTGAGTTAAAATAATTAGCCCTAGAGTTGTTGTGAAAAAATTTATTAAACTTTTTGTGCTGGGGGCCGTTAACTTCAACGGCAATCTTTTTTGTGGCATTAAGGATATCTACGAACATCTTCGTTCCGAACACTGGGAACTCCTCGAAACATACCTGATAGCACCAGTGGGGTTTTAGGAACTGTTTAACCGTGAACTGCAGTTTGGACCTTGACTTCTTGCTCCAATTTATTTTGTATTTAGATACGTTTTTAGCCATCAATTTGCCGGTGATGTTATACATCCTCATGGTCATGACAGCGCCTCCTTGAATCTGTTGTACCAATGCTCTACAAATTTAGGATTTTCTTCTAGGAATGTGAGGATGGCCTGTTCGCCATGAAATTTAGCTGGACAGTCTACGCCAAGGGTTTTTGATTCCTCTATAACGGACTCGTCAGCCTCAGCCCAAGCTCCGGATTTTCTGAACTGACCGTTTTCAAAGAGGCAAGTCTTAACTTCTAGTTCTTTCCAGATGCTCTTTCCGTTTTTGCGCCCATATTTTATTGGGTAAGTGACGATTGCGTTAGTCTTTTCATTGGGGGATTTCTTGATAGCGAGCTTGACTTCGTGACCTATTATTTTATTTTTCTTAGGGTCATATTGCATATTGGGTTTCTCTAGAAAGAGGTCTTTTTTGTATCTCCCTTCAAATTCGAAAATGAAATTCGCATAGTGCAACAGCGCGTGTCCTCCGGATGCTGAAGTAGTCTTGAATGGTCTCTTACTGTATGGGTCTATTTGTATGTCTGACCTGACCTGACTAATAAGGATCATGATGTGGCCCCCTTTGCTCATGTCGAGGGAAATCCTCTGCATGATCTTGGAGGCTAGTAGGGCTCCTCCGGCGACCTTGGACGCTTCATCTAGGTCTTTGTCTATGTCGCACTTGGGGATAAGGCTATCCATCGAATCGATCACGAAGCAATACCTTACTTTTTCTTCGTTGTCTGTGACTAGAGTTTTAATTATTTTAAAAACTGTTTCGTATACGTTTGACTCCAACACGAAACATGATCCAACCCCCCACTCCTCTGGGTCTTTGTGGAATTTTATGCCAGATCTGGTTTCCATTTCTGGACTGAGCCTTCCTTCTGCTTTCACGTATACGCCTTTGCAGTTATCCACTGTGGCAAGCGCGTTCCTCATTACTTCCAGAGCCTCGGAGGTCTTGCCTCCTTCATTTACTCCGCAAAATCTGTGAAGACCGGGCATTAAGCCGCCGCCAGTGTGGATATCCAAGATAAGACTTCCGGTACTTACCGTGTAGTATACGTCTTCTTTGAAGTTGTAATGATCTTTTTCGTATTGTTTCAGTAGGCCCTTCATCTGTGAAGAGCTAGAACTATTCGTCGCTTCTGCTTTCTTTTTCTTCGCCATAACTATTTAAAATGATTAAAATTAAAAAACTTTTTGCGCTTAGGCTTGGGCTTGTAATCTTCGCCTACCTTTTCTCCTAATCGGGGAGCTTTTTTCTTTGGGCTCATTCTAAATTTATACTTCTTAAGCTCAACCTCAAGTAAGTATTTTCCTTTTGGAGTAAGAAGAAAACAAAGACTGTTTAATTTAAAACCAAAATCACATGCTCCCCAGAATTTGTACTCACTATACTTGGCGAGCATTTTTTTTGCGATACTAATCTCTTTAGGCCAGCTAACTTTAGCTGGATCTTTACAAAACTTCCAGACTAGGTATTGGTAGATGTTGGATATCTTGGGACTACCCCATCCTAGTGCCGGCAGATCTTTTAGCGTGGTGTTTTTCGTGTTCGATTTCAATATCCCATTGTACCATCTTTGTTACTAAAGAGTCAAATGAATTCTTGGGTTTCCATCCTAATTCTTCAATAGCTTCTTTCGGGTCACCCAAAAGGAGCTCTACTTCTGCAGGGCGGTAAAAATCAGGATTGACTTTAACAAAAAGATACTTATGGCGGCCTCCACTATCTATGTATTTTTCTTCTACCCCTTCTCCTTCCCAGTGACCGCGAAAGCCGGCGACCTCAAAGGCTTTTTCAACAAAGTCCCTAATGGAATGAGCCTCTCCGCTTGCGAGAAGGTAATCTTTTGGGTTGTCTTGGTTTAACATGAGCCAAATTCCTTCTACAAAATCTTCGCTGTCGCTCCAGTCTCTTTTCGAATCAAGATTGCCAAGCTCAATTGGGTCAAATAACGCGGCCTCGCCATGACGACCTCTCCAGCTGTCTACGCTTCTGATCTTGTCGTAGATTCTAGCTACTCCTTTAGTGATTTTTCTAGTCACAAATTCTTCGCCCCTCTTTGTCCCCTCATGGTTAAATAAGACCCCATGGACAGCAAACATATCGTAAGACTCCCTGTATACTTTCACCATATGGTGCGCGGCACATTTGGAAACCCCGTAAGGACTACGCGGTTTCATTGGGTGTTTCATGTCTTGGGGGCAATAATCTATGTTTCCGAACTCTTCGCTTGATCCGGCAGAATAGAATCTGCAATTTGGTTGATAGTTCTTGATGGCTTCCAAGCATCTAAGTACCCCA
>Ga0315334_10000212_pt1 | contig 37523 bp, 28 predicted proteins | sample M150034915metaG_FD_205555 | JGI IMG/M metagenome (GOLD analysis project Ga0315334, IMG submission 205555) | Ammonia-oxidizing marine archaeal communities from Monterey Bay, California, United States - M1 500m 34915 | ecosystem: Environmental > Aquatic > Marine > Intertidal zone | place: USA... | reverse complement strand
CGTCCATAAGTGCTTCATCAACGGTTATACTTCCAATATAATTTAGATCGGCCTGAACTACCCTTGCACGATGAATCTTAGATTTGACAACTTGTATTAACATGTTTTTTTGATTGTTATGCAAAGTTATTCTTTTTTAAGAAATCTCAGCGTCTTCCAAAAGTTCAATATTATCAATTAAACGAACACCGGAACAATAAGCGGCAATGCACATTCGAGAACCGGGGACCCAATATTTTAACTCTTCGAGTGTCTTGGGATTTACAATAGTCAAATATTCCAACTTTAATTCTCCTTTAGAAAAATGATCTTTTGCCAGACCAATGACCTGCTCGGGTTCAAATTTTGATACTATTTTTTTTGCAAATTGTAGCGTGTCGATAATAATGCTCGCCTTTTGCATGTCCGATACAGATAAAAGGTTGTTTCGACTACTACTCGCCAATCCGGATTTTTCACGAACGGTATCGCATGAAATTATTTTCACGCCAACATCTAAAGTTTGAGCCATGTATTTTATCACTGTCAATTGTTGGAAATCTTTAACTCCAAAAAGACCATAATCCGGTTTTACTATTTCAAATAACCGATGCACAACATTTAGGACACCTTTAAAATGGCCCGGACGGTATAAACCCTCCATGACTTTATCCAAAACCCCCAATTCCAAATCGATCTTAGTGAACTCTTTAGGATAAATTTCACCAACAGTTGGTGCAAAAATAACAACATTTCCTACTGTTTTTAACAGGGCAGCATCCTGTTTTAGTGTTCTTGGGTAACGATTTAAATCTTGCTCATTATTGAACTGAGCTGGATTCACAAAAATGCTCACAACAACAATTTTAGAATGCGAAAAAGCCGAACGAACTAATTCAATATGCCCGTGGTGTAATGCTCCCATTGTCGGGACCAAACTAACTTTCTGATCACACCTGTTTATGTTTAACCAATCTTGTAACGAATCTACAGTGGTAAACACACTCAAATCTTCCATTAATACTCGAATTGCGAGCGACAAATCTATCTGTTTTTGTTGAAGTTTCGCTTTTTTTTGTATATTTTTGTAGACGATTTTATCAAAATAAATTTCATGGAGAAAAAGAAAGTACTTTTTATCTCGCAAGAGATATCGCCATTTCTGCCGAAATCAGAGGTTTCTCTGACGGCAAGAGAATTAGCTCAAGGAGTCCAGGAAGGAGGGAAAGAGATTCGTGTGTTTATGCCACGTTTTGGACTAATTAATGAAAGAAGACATCAGCTTCATGAAGTTATTCGCCTATCTGGAATGAACTTAATAATTGATGATATGGATCATCCCTTGATCATCAAGGTTGCCTCTATTTCGGCTGCTCGAATGCAGGTGTATTTCATCGATAATGATGAATACTTCAAACGTAAAAACACGGTAGCTGATGAAGATAACGTAGAACATGCCGATAACGATGAACGAACCATGTTTTTCTGCAGAGGTGTGCTCGAAACGGTTAAAAAGCTTGGATGGCAACCCGATTTGATTCATTGCAATGGATGGATGACTTCCTTAATGCCACTTTATATCAAAAAATTATATCATGACGATCCACATTTTTCAAACACCAAGGTTGTCTACAATATGTACGATGACGGCTTTAACAATAATTGGGACCAACGATTCACGGAAAAACTTAAATTTGACGGCTTCGACGATATAGTAACAAAAGACTTTGAAGAACCCAACTTTGAAAATATTTCCAAAGCGATGGTGAAATATGTTGACGGCTTAAGCGTTGGAAGTGAGAATTTAAGCCCGGAACAAAGAGCTATTTTTGAAAGTGCAGAATGTGAAAAACTGGATTTTGTAGCTGAAGAGAATCAAGTTAAAGAAGTTTCGGAATTTTTGGATAGAGTAATTGATACAGAAGTTCTTATATAAAATGTTTACTGTTGAGCCATATTCGTGGCGGAAAGGCCTGGTTCTTTCCGCTACTTTTTTATTCAGTCTTTTCGTGATTTTCGCCTGCAAAAAGAAAGTGAACCCTTTAGGAGAAACCACAATTAACCCCAATGAATTGTTACAATCAGGTGGTGTTGATACTTTTTCTTTAACAACCTTTACATATAAAGACGACACGATCATATCGGACAATGCTCCGTTTGCAATACTAGGGTCTTACAATGACCCAGCTTTTGGTGCGTTTAATTCAGAAATTTATACGCAGTTTAGACTTTCCGGACTTAGTCCTGATTTCGGGGCTCTTAGCTCAATTATTGTTGATTCCTTTGTTCTCGGGTTGAACTATGTTGGTTATTACGGGGATGCAGGGGTTCAAAACATTGAAGTATATGAACTGCTTGACGATCTTCACATCGATTCAACATACTATTCATTTTCTACACCAGCAACCAATACGCTAAACCTTGTACAACCCGGAATGGGCTCCATTGATTTGAATTCTCAGAATATAACCGTAATTGGTCAGCAAACAGTTGATTCACAATTGCGCGTTCATCTGAGTACTTCAAAAGCAAAACAATTAATGATCGAAGCAGAATCAGCAAATGGCTCTTTCGACGACAACGATGCTTTTCTGTCCTTTTTTAAGGGGCTGCACATTAAGACAAATAACATGGGGCAACTACCAGGAGAAGGTGGTGTGTTTTACTTCAATTTGAATGATCCCATGTCAAAACTCACCATATATTATACTAAAAACGGCGAACAGAGTACATTTGACTTTTTAATTAATACGAGCTGTGCCGATTTCAATCATGTCGATGTTATAAATACTGGTGCTTTAGTGGAGACAGTTATCAATGATACGGTTTCCGGACAATCTCAGTTTTATGCACAATCCTTTGGTGGTCGTGCCGTTGTTAAAATCCCAGGACTCGATAACATCCCTCGAAATGCGGTTATTCATACTGCAATACTTGATTTGCCCGTCCAGTATCAAACCAATACCAATTACGCTCCGGGATTGGACATTTCAGTTACCGCTCGGTTAGAGCAGGGATCAACATCCTTGTATAGTGTTAATACGATCGGTTCATACAGCGACTACAGGAAGAGTTTTGAAATAGATTTAAGAGGATATATTCAAGATGTCATTAGTGGTGAATTACGCAATACCGGGTTGATATTCTCGCCATTATTGCACAATACCGCAGCAGATAGAATTATATTTAACGGTCCGGAAACCTTGAACAAAGTGAAGCCAAAACTAACAATCCTATATACGGAGTTTTAATGTTACATTATGTGTGGAATCGTAGCCTATATTGGAAATAAAGAAGCGTACCCTATTATTATAAAAGGACTAAAAAGACTTGAATACCGTGGTTATGACAGTGCTGGTATTGCAATCCTGCATGATGGTGCACTCAACATCTATAAGAAAAAGGGAAAGGTTTCCAATCTTGAAGAGTACACAGAAAATTCAAACCGAAACGGATCTATAGGAATTGGGCATACACGTTGGGCAACACACGGTGCTCCAACAGATATCAATGCCCACCCGCACACATCTGCAGATGGGAGTCTGGCAGTTATTCACAATGGAATTATCGAAAACTACGATTCATTGCGAAAGGAGCTTGTTACGCTTGGTTATGCTTTTAAAAGTGAGACAGATACTGAGGTGTTGATTTATTTAATTGACCATATTCAATCAAAAACAAAAACGGGTCTGGGTGAGGCAGTCCGATTAGCACTGCAACAGGTTGTAGGAGCATATGCAATTGTTGTGATTTCGAAAAATGAACCAGATCAACTTGTTGCTGCACGAAAAAGTAGTCCTCTCGTTGTTGGAATAGGTAAAGAAGGTGATTTTTTCCTTGCTTCTGATGCAACCCCTATAGTGGAATACACAAAGAGTGTTGTGTATATGGAAGATGAGGAAATTGTTGTTATTAATCGAAAAAATGGCCTCAAATTATACGGCGTAGATGATGTCGCTAAAACTCCTTATATCCAGGAACTCGAATTGCATCTTGAAGCCATAGAAAAAGGAGGATACGAACATTTCATGTTGAAGGAGATTCACGAACAACCTCGCTCGATCAGAGATTCCTTCAGGGGGAGGTTGGATGCCAATACTGGCTGGGTCGGTTTGGGCGGCATTGAAGATTATGAAGACAAATTAGCAAATGCTAATCGAATCATAATGGTCGCGTGTGGCACTTCCTGGCATGCCTGTCTGGTTGGTGAATATTTGTTCGAAGACCTGGCCCGGATCAATGTTGAAGTCGAGTATGCAAGCGAATTTCGATATAGAAATCCTATTATAAATGAAAATGATGTCGTAATAGCTGTATCGCAATCAGGTGAGACGGCAGATACCTTAGCTGCACTTGAACTGGCAAAATCCAAAGGCGCCACCATTTTAGGTATTTGTAATGTGGTTGGCTCTTCAATTTCGAGGATTACAGATGCCGGATCGTACACACATGCAGGACCGGAAATCGGCGTTGCATCTACTAAGGCTTTTACGGCTCAAGTAACTGTATTGACCTTAATGGCACTCGCTTTGGCCAAGAAAAGAGGTACTATAGGAAAGGCCAAGTTTCGGACAATGCTTACCGAATTAGAATCGATTCCTGAAAATGTTCAATATGTGCTTGAAAAAAATGACATAATCCAGAAAATAGCTGCCCAATATGTTGGGGCCACTAATGCTCTGTATCTTGGTCGAGGCAGTTCTTTTCCTGTGGCACTTGAAGGAGCCCTTAAATTGAAAGAAATTTCATACATACATGCAGAGGGATATCCTGCTGCCGAAATGAAACACGGCCCAATTGCACTCATTGATGAGGAAATGCCGGTATTTGTAATTGCAACAAGTGGAACATCGTATGAAAAAGTTGTAAGTAACATTCAGGAGGTTAAAGCACGCAAGGGTAAAATTATTGCTGTAGTCACTGAAGGAGATACGCAGGTAACAGAAATCGCGGATCACTATATTGAAATTCCTGAAACGGACGAACATCTTGTTCCAATCCTGGCTACCATACCATTCCAATTGCTCTCGTATCACATAGCGGTTATGCGCGAGTGTGATGTGGACCAACCAAGAAATCTGGCCAAATCAGTTACTGTAGAATGAGTAATGTTCCCGATCTCAAATAAAAATCATGATTTCTTTCAAAACGTTTACGACGTTGTACGTCTCATACCTCCGGGTAGCGTGACTTCTTATGGATCAATTGCAAAATATTTGGGCGCTCCCAGGTCGAGCAGAATGGTAGGCTGGGCAATGAATTCATCGCACAGATTTGACGATATCCCAGCACATCGCGTGGTTAATAGAAATGGTTTATTAACTGGGAAAATTCATTTTAACCCACCATCAAAAATGGAGGAGCTGCTAAAAAAAGAAGGAATCGTAGTTGTTAATGATGCTGTGGTTAACTTCGAATCTGTTTTTTGGGACCCAATCAAAGAATTAACCTTGTAACTGCAATTTTCTCGTTACGTAATAGTGTTCCATTTGTCGTTCATTTGGACAAATGAATTACAAATTACACGCTTAAATGTATGGATAAAACCAATCATTAATAAATAACCCCGTTCGTGTAATCAGACACAAAGAATTGAGTTTGCAATATGTATATTCGTTACAGTTAAAGCAGAAACATGAAATACTTCATATTGAGTTGTTTTATTTTGTTGGTCAAGCTATTGATAAGTCAAACTTATACGATAAAAGGCACCGTTAAGGATTCGGTAAATGGAGAAGATGTTTATGGTGCAACAATAAAAGTATTGGAACTTGAAAATGCAGGGGCAAAAACGAATACGTATGGCTTTTATTCACTTACTCTTGAAAAAGGAACGTATACATTGCTTTATCGATCCAGGGGGTTTGCGCCGAAGAAATATATAGTTGAACTCAACAAAAATATTTCCAAAAACGTCGAGCTTGGTCTAAGCAAAGATTTCCAGAACATTGAAGAAGTTGTCGTTAAAGCAGAAAAGGGAAATGAGAACATAACCTCTTCGGCAATGAACGTAACTACATTTAACCCTAAAGACATCGAAACTATTCCTGTTATTTTCGGTGAAAAGGACATTATGAAAACCCTTCAACTAACACCTGGTGTGAAGGGTGCCGGGGAGGGGAATTCAGGATTTTATGTGCGCGGCGGGGGAACCGATCAAAACCTTATTCTATTGGATGAGGCGCCTGTGTACAATGCCTCACATTTGTTGGGCTTTTTTTCTGTTTTCAATTCAGATGTTATAAAAGATGTAGCCCTGTACAAATCGGGTATCCCCGCTGAATATGGCGGACGAGCCTCTTCTGTAATGGATGTTAAAATGAAAGATGGCAACAATAAGAAGTTTGGCGCTACAGGAGGTCTGGGATTGATCTCTTCAAGACTCACACTAGAAGGTCCGATCGTTAAAGAAAAAGGATCATTCATTGTATCAGGACGCAGAAGCTACGCCGACTTGTTTTTAGGGCTCTCCGACGATCCAACCATCAAAGATTCGAAGCTCTTTTTTTATGATTTAAATGCAAAAACAAATTACAGGTTCAGCGATAAAGACCGCATTTTTCTATCCGGATACTTTGGAAGAGATAAATTTAGTTTTGCCGATAATTTCGGTCTTAGCTGGGGAAATGCAACAGCTACTCTTCGATGGAATCACGTTGTTAATAATAAGCTCTTCTCAAATACATCAGTCATCTACAGTAATTTCGATTATGAATTCAATATTGGGAGCGGAGATGAAGGGTTCGGTGTAAAGTCATCCATAGTTGATTACAACTTTAAACAAGATTTTTCGCTTTTCATTAACAACAACAATACTGTAAAATTTGGTTTTAATGCGATTTATCATGTGTTCCGTCCTGGGGCTCTTACGGGTGAAAATGAATCTTTCAATGAAGTAATTTTAGACCCACGATATGCCCTTGAGATAGGTGTATATATTCAAAACGAACATAAAATAGGATCTCGAATTAACCTCATGTATGGATTGCGATATTCCGGGTTTGATCTTGTGGGGGCAGGTAATTCTTACGAGTTTGATTCCTATGGTAATACTACTCTAATAACTTCTCATGATAATTTTGAAACCATTCAATATTATCACGGATTAGAACCAAGAATATCTTCAAGTTTTATTCTATCGGAAAACAACTCGATTAAAATTGCATACAATCGGAACTATCAGTATCTACACCAACTTTCTAACTCCACAACAAGCAGCCCAACCGATATCTGGGTTCCAAGCTCCAATAACGTAAAACCTCAAATTGCGGATCAGATCGCTGCCGGTTATTATCAAAACCTGCGAAAAAACATGTTCAAGCTTTCGGCTGAGGTTTATTATAAGCATCTGGCGAATCAAATTGATTATAGAACGGGAGCACAAACTTTTTTGAACGATGAAATCGAAGGAGAGCTGGTTTATGGTAAAGGAAAAACATATGGTTTAGAATTGCTGATTGAAAAGAAAAAAGGCAGAATAACAGGATGGATAGGGTATACTTTATCCCGTTCATTGCGGCAATTTGATGAAATAGATGATGGAAACGTTTTTTCAGCAAGACAAGACAGGATACATGACATTGCAATTGTACTCATGTTCAAAATAAATAAAAGGCTGGCCGCTTCAACAAGCTGGATTTACTACACCGGGGATGCTGTAACTTTTCCTGCCGGTAAATATGTAGTGGATGATGTTTTTGTTCCGTATTACACAGAACGAAATGGGTATAGAATGCCGGATTATCATAGGTTAGATGTTGGTTTAACATGGTATTTTAAAGAGCGAAAAAAGTACAATCACAATCTAAATTTCTCTATTTATAATGCTTATGCAAGAGAAAATGCATATTCGATAACCTTTGAAACGGATCCAGACGACAAAACAAAAACACAGGCAATTCAAACGACATTATTTAAACTCGTGCCTTCAATAACCTACAATTTTACACTCAAATAACATGAAACAACTTATTCTAATTCCTCTTTTACTCATTGGTTTCATCGCTTGCCAAAAAGTAATCGATATAGACTTAAATGATGCAGAGCAAAAGCTTGTTATTGTAGCATCCTACTCGGCTCATGACAGCACGGTAAGCGCTAAGGTCACATTAACTTCAAGTTATTTTGATTCAAACCCTGAACCGGAAGTAAATGATGCTATTGTTACTATTTATGATCACATAGGTAATGCAACCAATGTGCCATTAACTGCGAATGGAGAGTATGTTTTAAGCAACTACATTCCCATAATAAACAGCACATATACACTGACCGTTAATTACAATAATTCAATATATACTGCTGCTTGTGATCTGGCCCCGTCAGTACCACTTGAACCAATTACATACGACAGTATTCCCCCTGGGATTTTTACAGAATCTGGCGGGTATATTGCATCTCTTAATTTTTACGATCCGGCATCAGTTGTCAATCACTACGAAATAATTCTTTCGGAAAATGGTAAAATAAAAGACAGTCTGAATCAAATTTTCACTCAAGATGATAATCTGACAGATGGCAACTTTGTTCACCGCCCTCTTTTTGGTAGATTCTTTCATCTTTACGATACTGTTGGCATGGAAATGCGAACAATAGACCAACAAGTTTACAATTACCTGAATCAAGCGATAGAAACAGTTTCAAACCAAAATTCGGCAGCGCCGGGTAATCCGGAAGCATTTTGGGATAATGACGCTTTAGGTTATTTCTCAGCGTACAGCAGTAGTTTTCAAGAGGTGATTATTCTCTAGCTGTATTATACCAAAGATTGTATTTTTGCATTATGATATTTGTTACCGGCGGAACAGGATTATTAGGGTCACATTTGCTTATCGAATTAGCAAAAGGTGATGAGCCCATACGTGCCATATATCGATCGGACAAGAAAAAAGAACAGCTCTCCGCACTTTTCAACTATTATTTTGGAGATTCCTGGAAAGGCTATTTAGACCGTATCGAATGGCTTAAGGGGGACATTCTCGATATTCCTTTTTTACAAGAATCCATGATGGGTTGCTCGGAGGTTTACCATTGTGCAGGAATGGTTTCATTTCATCGGAAGGACTTCAACAAATTAATAAACATTAATCGAAACGGTACGGCAAATATTGTGAACATTGCTTTGCAAAGGGGTGTTTCTAAGCTTTGTCACGTGAGCTCAACAGCCGCTATTGGGGGAAATAATGAAGCTGACATCTCGGAAGCAGATAAATGGAAAAAGGAACCAACCACGAGCGGTTATAGCATTTCAAAGTACTCGGCCGAAAAAGAGGTTTGGCGTGGAATAGAAGAAGGATTAAATGCCGTTATTGTAAATCCATGTGTTATTCTGGGTGCCGGAAACTGGAACAGGAGCTCTCTAACCTTATTGAGAACCTTAAAAAAAGGACTTAGTTATTATCCACCTGGATCAAACGCTGTTGTAGATGCCAGGGATGTTGCAGAAATAATGCTTGGCTTAATGCGGTCGGAAATTCAAAATGAGCGATTCTTGTGCATTGGTAGCAATCAATCATTTAAAGAGCTCATGGATGAGGTAGCGAAGCAATTAAACGTAACCCCTCCCAGAAAAAAAGCTACACGATCGTTAGTGGAGTTCGCTAGAAGATTCGCTTCATTGCTTAGTCTATTCACAAGAAAACGATCTGCTATCACAAAAGAAACAATTCGAAGTCTTTTCGAAGAAAGATCTTATTCCAATTCTAAAGTTACAGAAGCACTCAATTTTGAATTTAGAGGATTAACGGAAATGGTACAAAACTCAATCTCCGGGAAAACAAATTAATCGAAAAATATATAATCCTGGAATCGCAAGATCATCATAAAACCGGTGCTTACCTGCCGGGTGATTACCGTTGCCAATAATTTGGATTTACTGTTATAAATTATTTGAATATCAGTTGTGAACACACCGTTTTTATATATATGTTTTTCAATTAAATTCCCAAGTGCATCATAATCAAATAAAAGCTCTTCAACATACCCCTCTTTTTGATTGCTCGATTTACGAATTGCAGCGAGCCTTCCCTCCCGGTTATACTCATAATGTGAGGCGTATACTCTCGAAGTCATTTTTATTCGCTCTATATGTTCTACCAAATATCCAAGATCATTGTAATTGTAGTATTCATCCAAATATGGAAGTCCGTAATTATTATATCGTGTACTCTTGGTTTGTTTTTCGTAATCCACATAAACGCTTTTTTCCTTGTTAAATGTTAGTGAACGTTCAATAATATTATCATCACCGATTATATCGCGCTTAAATTCTTCCGAGATAATTCGACCAAGAGAATCAAATTCATTGTGCACAGAAGTAAACCCTTCCTGATCTGTTTTTCGATGAATTAATAATTGATCCAATTCGTCGTAAATATAAAAGTTCCAGGTTGTATCTCTTGTCCCATCATCAGTCCTTGTTTCATAAGTGGAGATCAAATGCCCCAGACTATCAAATTCATAGACATATTTATATTTTGTTGTTTGCATCAGCTCCCCTGGTTTTTTATATACAAAAGACCCTGTTAACTGTTTTAGATTATTTTGCTTAATGAAATTCTGGTTAAAAAATGGGCGATCAGTAAATGCCTCACCATTTCGATTATCCAACACCTGGGAGGTAGCGAATGTTCCGATCAACACACAAAAAATGACTAAAATTTTCACAGTGCAAAGGAAACAAAAAGGATTTCTTTACAGGTATTTAAGCTGTTTTTTTTGACGCTCTATTGGATCGATCTTATCGCCTCATTCAAATCACTTGTGGGCAATAGGCAATTACCTTCCTTACATACAAAAATCATGGTTTCTTTTCCTTTCGATTTATACTTGAAAATTGGGAGGTTCGATTCGCCAGAAGAAACCGCAATAAGTACCTCTGGAACTTGTTTAACATGTATTTTTCTGGCTATTGACGCCGCATCGGGTCCAACGATCACAAATTCATAATGGCCAAAAACGTAGTGATTAAGCAGGATTGCCCAATTCGAATATCCAGAGCCATACTTTTCCATCCCATCATAAACGTTCGTCAACATTTGTCGCGCAGTCGCTTCAAATTCAGTGTTATCAAAATACTTGCTCAAGTAATATAAATTACGCGCCATGACAGAGTTACTTGCAGGCAGAACATTATCGTTAATTTCCATCTTTCTAGCGATTAGTTTTGTGTCCGCCGAAGTGAAAAAGAACATTTTCGATTTCGGATCTAAAAAGTGTTTAAGGGTGTGTTCCGTTAGTTTCTTCGCTTTATATAACCAATCTTCATTATACGTAACTTTGTATAACGCAATAAATGCTGAAATTGTATGTGCATAATCTTCAAGAAAACCATCTATAGAAGAGCTACCATTCTTATAGCTGTGCCAAAGTCCGCCGTTAGCTTTAAGCTGACATTCCAATAACCACCCTGCTGTTTTTAATGCACGTTCCAAAAATTCTTGTTCTAAAAAAACCGAATATGCATGGCACAAGCCCTTCAATATTATGGCGTTCCAGGAGGTTAAACATTTGTCGTCCAGTCCCGGTTGAATTCGTGCATCCCTGACGCTTAACAATAATCTATTAACCCGTTTAATGTTTTCATCGAATACATCTGCACTCCAGTTCCTTTTCTTTTGAAATTCAAGATCTGAATACTGTCGAAGTAAAATATAATTTCCTTCCTCCCAAAGGCCATTCTCGTTCAACGAATAAAATTCCTCAACCCATGAGTAATCCTTTCCAAGTAAGGGTTTGAGCTCCTCTAAACTCCATACGTATAGCTTCCCTTCCACCCCTTCGCTGTCTGCATCAAGGGCAGAATAATACGCGCCTTTTTCGTGCATCATTTCACGCGCCAGCCATTCGATCGTTTGATAAACCAGTCGTTTATAAAGTGGTTTTTGGAATCGCCTATATCCTTTAGAATATAAACTAATGAGCTGTCCATTATCATAGAGCATCTTTTCAAAATGGGGAACTTTCCAGGTCTTGTCTACCGAATACCTCGAAAATCCGCCACCTGCATGATCGTAAATACCGCCGAGAGCCATTTTATTCAGCGTTAGCTTTATATATTCCTTTAGTGCTACTTCACCAGTGTTTAATTGATAATCAAGTAAGAATTCATAATTATTCGGCAAAGGAAATTTGGGCGCCCGATTTGGCCCTCCATGAATTCGGTCAAAGGTACTTGACCATTGTTTGTGTAGCTCGGCTAATTTAGATCTGTCAAAAGTCACAAACTTCTTAGCAGCTGTTATGAGCTCGCTGGCCGTAATGCCCTGAAGTAAATTTGACGCGTATTCTTCTACCCTTACTCTATCATTAGTGAATGTGTGAAACAAGGACTTTAATATATGCAGCCACTGTTCTTTGGGGAAATACGTGCCCCCATATATTGGACGACCATCCGGTAACGTAAAGCAGTTTAGTGGCCACCCACCTTTTTGCGACATTAGCTGGACAGCGGACATGTAGACCTGATCCACATCAGGGCGTTCCTCGCGATCCACTTTTACATTGATAAATAGTTTGTTCATGAGCTCCGCAACTTGTTCATCCTCAAAACACTCGCGCTCCATAACATGACACCAATGGCATGCTGAATATCCAATACTGACAAGTACCATTTTATTCTCCTTTTTTGCCAGTTCAAATACGCTCTCAGACCATCGCAACCAGCGTACAGGATTATATGCATGTTGTAACAAATAAGGTGAGGACTCGTTGATAAGTTCGTTTGCTACTTTTCCCATGCACTAAATTTATGCATTACATTGATTTATTACTAAAATCTCCATAAAGGAATGTCAGTAGAACAAACGATAACAGGAATAGTTTTCCTCTGTTAATTATTGATAAATAAACGCATCATTGTTTCTTTTAGTTACCAGAGGCATTATTTTTACATGTTCGCCTTTTTGTATGAAAGAAATCCGGCCCTATAAAATAGTACTTTATATCCTAGGAATATTTGCTATTCTGTGGTGTGTTGTATTTTATGTCCCCGAAGATGGATGGAATATATTCGGCAGCAAAATTAAGTTTCTCACACAAGAGACCTTCTACAATCCCAAAAAACAAGTAAATGCGGACATCACAGATATTATAGCGTCCACAGACACAACAACACAACAAACCACAGAAGATGCTCGCATCAGACATCAAAATTCCTCGAACGGTGATTTGGGGAAAGCGAATGGAGGTGAGCTAACAGATAATGCATTGTCACAGATTACAATGGAAGAAATAGGCAGAAAAAACCTATATGCTTTTTTTACCGCTTTAAGTAGCGCATCACCGAACAAAAAGAAAATTTCAATCCTGCATTATGGTGATTCTCAGATCGAAGGAGATAGAATGACCTGTTACCTGCGTCAAAAAATTCAGAATCAATTTGGTGGAAACGGTCCAGGGCTAATTCCAGCTACAGATGTCTACAACTCATTCACATTCTCTCAAACATATTCTGAGAATTTTACCAGGTATACTTGCTTCGGCGGTAAAAAACTATCCGTTGCAAACTATGGAGCAATGGCATCAGCATCACGATTCACTCCGGAATATGTCATGGACAGTACATTTAATCTAGATTCTCTGGTAGAACAAACGGCCTGGATAGAGATCAGCCCTTCAGCCGTTGCATACAGCAGAGCAAAGTCCTACAACAACACAAAAATGCATTATAATGGCTGTATTGCACCAACTAAATTGAAAGTCTATCAAAATGGAGGCTTAATTCATGAGGAAGAATTAATTACAGATGGCGCACAACATACATTCAAGCTTTCTTTCGCCTCTACACCAGGAACCTTGAAGTACGAATTCACCGGAAAAATAAGTCCAAACATCTGTGCTTTCTCACTTGAAGGAGACTATGGAGTTCAGGTTTCCAATATAGCAATGCGAGGGTCAAGTGGTACCGTTTTCGGCAGAATTAGACACAATACATTACGGCCAATGTTTCATGAATTAAATACTAAATTAGTACTTCTCCAGTTCGGGGGTAACTCAATTCCGTTTTTCAAAGACAGCTTATCTGTACGGAACTTTTCAAGCTATTTTAAGAGCCAGATAAATACGATACGCCGATTGTGTCCTGATGCCATGGTAATTGTAATGGGACCCAGCGATATGTCTTCTTTAGAAGAGGGGGTCTATTCAACCTACGAGTTTTTACCATATTGTGTGGATCGAATGAGAGAAGCGACAACATCTGCCGGAGGAGCATTTTGGAGTATGTATGATGCCATGGGTGGTAAAAATTCAATGCCTGCATGGGTAGAAAAAGGGCTTGCAGGTAAAGATTACATTCATTTTAGCAGTGCCGGAGCCAAATTTGCCTCTCAGCTTTTTTACGATGCACTTCTAAGCGAATATTCCAAATGGAAAAATGAACCCAATTGAAGTCTTTAATTAACATATCACTGTTTTTATTCCTCGCGTTTTTGTCGGTTGGGCAGCAGTATCAAGACTCCTTGAGCAACTTTAATTTCGACGATTTCCGAGATATGGATACATCAAATCGATCCACCTATCCCTTTGTAGATTACGGCAAAAACAATTTTACATTTCACTCTAAAGACAGCAGAAATTTCGAATTGTTTTATAAAAAATTAAATGATCTCATTAATAATAAAAAGGGGAAACTAAATCTATATCATATTGGAGGGTCACATCTCCAGGCGGACATCTATACAAATGATGTTAGAATTTACCTTCAGTCCAGATGGGAAGGTATTTCTGGCGAACGCGGTTGGGTATTTCCCTTTGATTTGGCCCGAACAAACAATCCAGGGAATTACGAGTTTTCATCACCCAACGCTTGGACTTCGTACAGAAGTGTTGTACAGAAACCCCTTAGGGTAGACTTTGATTATGGCATTCTTGGCTGCGCAATTACATGTGCCGATTCTATTGTAAATATATCATTCAAGCACGATCGCACAACCGTTAAGCCTCCAATAAATCACCTTAGAATCTTTCATAATATAGGTGAGTTTCCCTATTGGCTGCATTTTGGGGCTGATGAAATTTTAGTCATAAAAGTGAAGCATAATCTGGAGTTGGGTTATTCAGACATATACTTTTGTGACCCAGTCGATACATTGAATATTCAGTTTTGCAGAAAACAACAGAATGCGCCAGAATTAGAAATTCACGGTTTTTTGATGATGAATGATTTACCTGGATTTTCTTATACTTCTATTGGCATTAACGGTGCCGGACTATACACTTACTTAGACAATATTAGATTTGAAGAGCAACTTAAAACGTATCCTCCTGATTTCTTTGCGTATTCAGTAGGAACCAATGACGGCAATGTGCCCTATTCTGATTTTAATCCTCAAGTGTATAAGAAAAACCTTGAAAAGATGATGCAAATAGCGTTACGGGCCAATCCTAATTGTGCTTTACTACTTACCGTACCCAACGATTCATATTACCGAAGAAGGTATCTCAATCGTAATATTGCGCGGGAACGAGAGGCTATCATTGAGCTTGCAGAAAAATACGACATGGCTGTTTGGGACCTATACGGGATCATGGGCGGATTGGGATCGAGTAAAACCTGGAAAATAAATAAACTAATGCGCAGCGACTTGGTTCACTTCACGCACGAAGGATACCATTTCAAGGGTGAGTTGTACATCGATGCATTACTGAAATTCATGGATCAAATGGAATTTAAAACCCCCTCAATGGAAAATTAGCTTGATGGAAAGATTGTATTCTATATTTTCTACAGAAGTCGGTGACGGGAGTTCTTTGGTTTTTACAAAGCTGGATTTCTGGATCTTTTTTCTCCTGATCATGGTGTTCTTCTCCTTTTTGCGCAAGCAAAAACTAGTTAGAAGTATCTTTCTGACCGTTGTCAGTCTTTTCTTTTTCTTTAAAACATCCGGGTTGTTCGTATTACTGCTCGTACTCAGCGTAAGCTTTAATTATTTTCTGGGAAGCCGTATTTATAACGCACAAAAGGAGCTAAGTAGAAAATGGATAATAGCGGTTTCGGCGATATTCAACCTACTCATTTTAGGCTATTTCAAATACGCATATTTTTTCACCGATTCATTCAATGAAATGTTCGGAACAAGCTATGAACTATTCAATCAATTTGCATTATTTGGTAATAGCTTCTTTGGAGAAGGAACATTTGTGGAAAAAATACTTTTACCGGTGGGGGTTTCTTTTTTCACCTTTCAAAACATCAGCTACGTCGTAGATATTTACCGTAAAGAAATCAAACCGGTAAATAACTTTTTCCATTATTCCTTCTTTGTGACGTTCTTTCCGCAGCTTGTTATGGGGCCAATTATCCGCGCGCGTGATCTGATCCCACAAGTATCCCTACCGTACTCGCTCAATAAAAAAGATTTCAGCTGGGCCGTTATTCAAATTGTTAAGGGGCTTTTGAAAAAAATAGTAATTGCCGATTTCTTACTCGTTCACTTCATCGATAAAATAGTATTCACGTCGGAAGCATACCCAGGATTTGTAAGTGTTTTAGCAATGTGGGCCTATTCGTTGCACATTTATGCGGATTTTTCTGGATACACCGATATGGCAATTGGTTTGTCACGGCTCATGGGCTTTAAGCTTAAACCTAATTTTAATTCTCCATACAAGGCTAAAAGTGTAGCAGAGTTTTGGAGGCGCTGGCATATTTCGCTTGGATCCTGGCTCAAAGATTATTTATACATTCCACTAGGTGGAAATAAAACCGGAAGCCTGGGTTCATATATTGCTATTGCGGTTATTTTCACATTCTTAATTTTCATTACCCAATGGTATGAGCTACTTTATGTTTATGGGGCTCTTACCATCATTTACGTTATTGGTTTATTCACCATTAATGATTTCAAACGCTATGTTCATCGAGATCTTAACCTAATAATAACAATGGTAATTGGCGGACTATGGCACGGTGCCAGTGAAAACTTTGTTATTTGGGGAGCAATGAACGGTTGTGCACTCCTAATTTATAAGTACTGGCGAAAGATCAGCTTTTACGAAAATAGTACAACCTGGATTTCACATTTTTGGAAAATATTTATCACTTTTAACTTCATCACATTTACACGAATCTGGTTCAAGGTAGATCAAGACGGAATGCCAGCGATAATGCTCAACCAGATCTGGCATCACTTTGATTTCTCATGGGATGTATTCGTTACCGTCCTTAAGACGTATCAGGCCGTTTTCTGGATAATGTTAATTGGTTTTATCATCCATTGGCTACCCGATAAAGTGAAACAACTGTGGGAGCGTGCCTTTACAGTACTTCCCTTAATTTTACAGGTTGTTGCAGTATCTATTATCGTCTTTCTAATGTATCAGGCAATAGGGGCGGAACAACCAGCATTTGTGTATTTACAGTTTTGAACAAACAAAATACATACCGTGTCCTAATGGTCGAGCCGACAAATTTTCAATTCAATGAACAAGCCGGTAAAAGCAATTCTTTTCAACAAAAACCCACAAATAAAGAAGCCTCAGACGCTCCAAGAAAAGCAAAAAAGGAATTTAATGACTTTGTGCAGACACTTAGAAGTTATGGTGTTGATGTCACGGTGATACAGGACCTTGCGGATTCCAGTTGTCCAGATTCTGTTTTTCCAAACAACTGGATCTCAATGCATCAATCTGGTGAGTTGTTCACCTACCCTATGGCAATTCCGAACAGGAGACAGGAAAGGAGGCCAGATATTATTAATACTCTTGCGGCCAAATTCAACTACAGTGTTAAAGACCTATCCTACCATGAAAACAAACAAATCCCTGAATTCTTAGAAGGAACAGGTAGTATGGTTTTTGATCACAATTACAAGACAATATATGCCGCTATATCTTCAAGAACGCATATAAATGTATTGAATGAATTTTCCAGTCTAATCGGTTATAAAGCAGTCTCCTTTAATGCATTTGGTAGAAAGGGAGAGCCAATTTACCACACCAATGTAATGCTATGTATTGGAAGTACTTTTGCTTTGATCGGAAACAAAACCATTGGTAAGGGTGATTACCCAAAAATCCGTGATTCCCTGGTGTCGTGTAATAAAGAAATTATTGAGCTATCTAACGAACAGATCTACAATCATTTCGCTGGAAACATGCTTCAGCTAATTAACAATAAAGCAGAAACTTTACTTGTAATGTCGCAAACTGCTCGCAATTGTCTCACAAAAAAACAGATTGAAAAGATTAAAAAACACAACGATCATATTATCCCGGTTGCTATAAACACTATTGAAAAAATAGGTGGTGGAAGCGCACGCTGCATGATTGCAGAAATTTTTAGCTGATCGAAATGTACAAAAGTCTGTAATCCCTCAGATGTTTTAGGATTTAATAGGAATATAATTCTATTTGCTAATTTGTTTTTTATAGGTAAATTGCATCTGTAATGCTTCTCTTTTAACCTAAATTCTTCTGCTATACTCTTAAATTAGTCGATTCCAGTTTTAATAAAACAATTATTAGGGCTGATAGGATTGAAAAATAATGTTTTTTTTATATGAATAATAGCTTTTTAAAAAATTCGCCATGAACGTTAATAGTGATTTTGAACCGCCAAAAAAAACAGAAGTACACGATCTGGAAACAACTATTTGCTGGATGCATGATGGAATATTTTGGGCCAAAACAAAAAAAAACACAGAGCACAGGGTCGAACACGCTAAAGAACAAATAGAAATCTTGCAGCTTTTCGCAACAAACAATAATGTCCAAATGATCCCAGTAATTTGTGATGTGAGAAATGGCTCTCCTCTAAAAAAAGATGTTCGTGATTTTTACAGCTCTCCAATAGCTGCAGAAAACATAAAACAATTCGCTTTTATTGTAGAGTCATCCGTAAGTAAGGTTATCGCGAATTTTTTTGTCAATAAAAGAAAATTGCCCATCCCTGTCAAAATGTTCACCGATGTAAAACTCGCCCTTGAATGGTGTAAAAATTAATTAACGAGCATGTTAAATGATAATGACATTCAACTATTAATTTCTTTTTTATCTCGCTTGAAAACGGGAGAAAATATCGATGGAAATAATATTGCGAAGCAATTATCAAGTAAGCCCAGCAAGAAGCTTCTAGAATTAACTAATTGGATAATAGGCCTTAAAAATAAGGAAGAAGCTTATAACAAGCTAAATGCATTTCTAGAAGAAATCCAAGGTGTTCTTTTTGCCTATTCTCAATTAGACTTTACAAAATCGATTGACCAATTACATGGAATTGACCAATTAGACGCTTTGGCGCATACAATAAATATTCATGGTGAGGAGTTGAAGGATATTTATGACGAACTTAATATTAATAAAACTGAATTAGAGGCTTTAAACTCTAGGCTTAAGGAAGATCTCGATGTTGCAAATCGTCGAGAAACCGCCTTGAAGGTTATCAACAGTTTTGCGATTGACCTGTTTGCGGTAAAAAGTGAAAAAGAAGTAGTTTGGATGGTAGCAAAAAAGGCTATTGCTCTTTTGGATTTCCCGGATTGTGTGGTGTACCTCTTTGATGAAGAAAAGCAGCACCTTTATCAGGCAGCCGCCCATGGGCCTAAAAATCCGATTGCTCTTGATATCTCTAATCCCATTACAATACCATTGGGCAAAGGAATAGTCGGAAGTGTGGCAAAAAATCGCTTATCAGAAATCGTAAATGACACATCTAAAGATGACCGATATATTTTGGATGATGCACAGCGTTCCTCTGAAATAACGGTTCCCTTGTATTATGGGGATTCGTTAATAGGTGTGATAGATTCCGAACATGAAGAAAAAAACTATTTCAAAGAAGTTGATGTCGAAACCTTAAACACAATTGCATCATTTGTTTCAACCAAAATTGTCCAGACAAGAACGATAAAAAAACTAAATGAAAATAAACTCAAGCTTGAGGAAACGTTAAAGAATCTGGAAGCAGCTAATGAAGTGAAAAACACATTTCTGGCAAAAATGAGTCATGAAATGCGTACACCCATGAATTCAATCATTGGACTCTCCGAGCTATTAAAAGAAACCAAGCTAGATGAAGAACAATCCCAGCAAGTCAATATCATACATCATCAATCTCTTGAATTATTCCAGCTGATTAACGAAGTCTTGGATTTATCCAAAGTGAAATCCGATCAGTTTTCTTTAATTATTAACCCCTTAGAATTGCGCAATCTTCTGCACGAAAAAATAAATTCACTAAAATTAAGTGCCCTGAAACAAAATTCGGAATTAATACTATCAATTGATGAAAAAGTAACTAAATTCGTGCTTTCTGACAAGATGCGTTTGGGTCAGATTATATCGAACATTATAAGTAATTCTATAAAATTCACGGAGAATGGCAAGATACTTCTAAATGTTGGTGTTGAGAATGACGATAAAAAAAGTCAACTAATTAAGTTTACTTTTAAAGATACTGGTATTGGTATTGAGAAAGAAAATTTAGATTTTATTTTTGAACCTTTCATACAGGGTGAAAATATATCGAAATCTATTGGAACTGGCTTAGGACTGAGTATTGTTAAAGAGCTCGTTAATGCAATGAAAGGGTCAATTGAACTTAAAAGTACGATCAGTAAAGGAACAACCATTGACATCAAAATTCCGTTTATAAAGTGTGCCCCCTTACAAAGGGAAATAAATTTGGATGAACAAATGAACAGAAACGAACAGGACTCGAGTCTCTCGGGAAAATCAATACTGGTAGCTGAAGACAATGTTTTTAATCAATATCTAATCGAATCGATTCTTCAAAAATGGGGAGTTGATGCGACTATTGCCGACAATGGTCAAAAAGCTATCGACCTATTGAAAGAAAACAAATACGACATGGTTTTGATGGATTTTCAAATGCCAATTAAGGATGGACTTGAAGCAACCAAGATAATCAGGAATGAACTTCAATTAAAAACCCCAATTATTGGCCTATCAGCGAACACTATGGAGAAATCCATAAAAGAAAGCCTAAATGTTGGAATGGATGGATATGTTTCAAAGCCAATTGACAGGGAATTATTGAAAAATGAAATCAATAGGTTGTTGATAAAGGGAAGTACGGATTCAGACAATAACTCTGGTAAAACAAAAACCGCTGAAGACTCTGAGTATAAAGCAATATTAGGTAAAGAATTTATGTTGGATATGTTCGATAATTTCAATACAGATACAATTCCACTTCTTCAAGTTTTTGTTAGAGCCAAAGAGCAAATGCTTTTAGAATTACGTGAGTACTTAAACTTTGAAAATTTCGACCTAATCAAGAAAATGGCACATAAAATGAAAAGTTCTTTCTATCAAATGAAATTCACCGAACACGGTGATTTAGCCACAAAATTAACGACTTGTGAAGTTGAAGGAGAATCGAATAAGCAAACTATCAAAAAAGATGTTGAAGAACTGCTGAAAATTTCCGAATTGTTATTGGAAGAGATCCGTTTTTTCATTGAAAACAAGTCGTTTAAAACCCACTGATCGAAATTTAATCTCGCTAAGGAGAGACCAATGCCGAGTTTAAAAAGCCTACTGTTTTCTCGGGTGTATTAACCAGAACAGGAGAACTAACTTCTGAATACTTCAATAGTGTTTTTTCCAATGCAGAATAATGCCATAACTGGACCATTTCATTTTTATCTGAAATTCGATACAGCGCATATGTAAAATCGACATTCGGTATTTTCCTATCTACAAAACAATACAATAGCGGTTGGTTTATAGAATTTACCGTTATGTTCTTAATCTCAACCGATTCATTTTTTCCATCTGGATAGATTCGAGCCATTGAATAAAACCCTGCTTTGGATTCATTCTGCATTTTGAGCTTGAAATAATTGTTGTTTTCATAATGTCTTCCTGTGACACCTATCAGCTTATCTCTTTCTATGGATGTGGACTCACTCTTATTTGTGAAATCTACATCTGCTGTTTGCCCAAGTAAACCTGGAGAAAAAAAAACTAAAAGTGCGATAATCGATACTATATTTCTAATTACCATGATTCTTTATATTCATAACCCTATTTAACTGCTAAATCATCCATAGGGCAAATTTCATTTTTATCATAACAATAATCCCACCTCTTAATGACCTCAAATTCGCGAGTTTCTGGAACTATTCGAAGAAGCACATAGGTGAAATCTTCTTGAGAAATTTTCTCATCCTTAAAACGATAAATCACAGGTGAATTATCCGTGTTCGTATTAATTTTGCTGAACTGAACGGATACAAATCTGCCATCCGTATATTCTCTCTTAAGTGCATAAAACCCCTCTTTTGAATCGTTAAGTACCGAAAGTTCAAAATAGGTAATGCCGTTTGTCAGAATTGCCGTGGCATTTAATATTACATTCGTCTTTACGACTTGTTTTTCATTTTCAGTCAGCGGATTATCCGGTTCATTTATGTTGGAAAACACTGGAGCCAGACTTAAAGAAAACAATACTAATATCAACACTTTATTTTTCATTCTCATTGAGTTTAATACAATACTACTCCTATTGTGGGTCAAATGCACCCTATCTTTTCCCAACGCAATAGTTGGGTTTCCCAAAGAACTTATACTTCTTTTATTTTATAAATAATTCGTACATTTAAAATAAAAACCATATGAAATCTATTGCTACATTAATTTTTTCTCTTGCTCTTCTATATGCACTTCAAAGCTGTAATAGTACGCCGGATGTTTTCACAAAAGGATATGAGTATTATACAGCCAAAAGCTACGACAGCTCGCTCTATTATTTTGACCGTCTCTTGCCAGAAAATGCTGAATGGCTGGACTCAGCCAAAGCAATGAAAATAAAATGTTTTGAAGGAATGGCAAAAAATCACAAATGGGACATGCTTGGAGCGGCAAATAACACATATAGTGCAGACACAGTTCTTATCGCTAAAGGAGCAAAATATCTGGAAAAAGAGCTTACTTCAATCTGGAAAAAAGACAGCCTCGACATGCTGTATCGGGTAATTGACCAGCACAAGACTAAATTACCTAATAGTGCGGTCACAGCAGCATTAAACTATTACGAAGATGAAATGCTTTTAGGCTATTATTGGAAAGGAATTAAATCCTTAAAAGGACAAAAATTATATTTCACTCGGGAAGTAATTAAAGATTATAAGGGCAACGATGAAGGTTTGAAAATTCATGGTAAAAGTGCATTGCAAACAAGCTATTGGAAAAAAAATCTTGCGATCTATAAAAATATATCATATGACAGTGCAGGAATTTATCAAGCCCACCCTAGAATATACAAAGGGTACAAACAATACTTCAGTAAAAGAGGGTCGATGAAATTCATTGGAAACGATACTATAAAAATAAATTACGAGCAACGGCTTAGTTCATCGAGTAAAGTTTATTTTGTTAGAGGAGATAAAATAGAAGCTGAGGATGTACCATAATTTATTTTGACAAAATTTTCAAAAGCCAATGAAAAACACAACTGAATGCCCAAAATGCAGCTCGGTTGCTATAGTTAATATTGAAGGAGAGCGTTTTGCTGGAGGTGCAGGCAACAATATACCTGTGGGATCTTTTTTATACAACGCGGTAAAAGTGGACCGATACCTTTGTACGGATTGCGGCTATTCGGAGGAATGGATCGATAAGAAAGAAGACATTGAAAAACTAAAAAAGAAATTTAGCTGATCCCTTTTTTACACTCTGGGTTCATTTCCATTGAGTTTTGGTACATTAGTAATGAACAAGATAATTTGAACCCGATGAAAGATTCTATTTCCTTCCAATTCATAAGTGAACCCAAAGATGTTAATTATGGTGGGAAAGTTCATGGTGGCGAAGTAATGAAATGGATCGACCAGACTGCCTATGCCTGCGCTACCGGTTGGGCACAGAATTATTGTGTTACCGTATATGTCGGAGGTATTCGTTTTTATAAACCCATTTCAATAGGTGCCATAGTAAAAGTAGATGCACAAGTCATTTATACAGGAAGAACGAGTATTCACATCACTGTGGATGTATATTCAAGAAGTATTAAAAGCACTGAATTTGTAAAAACAACACACTGTGTTATCGTCTTTGTTTCAACAGACGAAGATGGCAAGCCAATACCCGTGACCAAGTTCGTGCCATCAAATGACGCACAAAAACAAAAGGAACAATATGCCTTAAAATTGATTGACCTGCGTAAATCTATAGACGAAGTAAAGAGCGAGCATTCACAGTCTTAATGAATCGATATTTTCTCATTAATAATTAGTGCACCACTTATCAATCGAACGTGATAGACACCCGCATCGAGTTTTAGATTAATTACTTCTTTGTACTGGGATAATTGCTCCCTATGGATCTCTTTGCCATCCATGTTAAAAATAACCAGCTCCGGATTATTCAAATTGTGTTCCACGTAAAATAGATCTGAAGCCGGGTTTGGATAAATAGCCACATTAACCTCATCGAGCTCCTGATTTCCGGTATTCCCGCCAAGAATATTCACGTTGTCCATAAAGAAGTTATTGCCCCATCCATTGATCCCAACAAAACGAATCATAATGTTGTTCCCAATATAGGCACTAATATCAATGCTGTTACCAAGAGACCAATCCGCACAATCCTGAGGAACCCAGAATGAATTCATATCGTCTACGGTTTCCAGGCTATCCCCATATGCCAGAAATAAAGTATCATAGGTTACCCAGCAATCCGTTGATATGTCAATCCGAAATCCATCTTCATACGACCCTCCCCATTTAGCATAGGCATAATCGAATGTTAATTCAGCAGAAACTGCAGGAAATAATTCAATTTTTGATGTTATCAACTCGGCCTGATCACCGGGCTCATTTATATCGTAATGATTGATCCAAACGCACTTTGTCGGAGTGCATTCTGGTCCATTGTTTAAGAAATTTTCACTCCATCCGAATGAATTATTGGCATTTTGCTGGGACCAGAAGGTCGTAATCCCTGTTTCAAAATCCTCCGAAAAATCAAGGGGAGTACCATCATCGAGGTACTCAATAAATGCCGTATATGTCTGCGTATCGGTTCCGTAATCATCCGTTACAGTTAAACTAACATCGTACGAACCTGGATTGGCATAAACAACAAGGGGGTTCTGTGCAGTAGATGAGGACGGTGTTCCACCGGAAAAGCTCCATTGCCATGATGCGTTATCCGAGGAAAGTACTGAATGATCGACAAATTGCACTGTATTATTCAAGCACGAAAGGTTGAACTGATCCGCAGCGATCTGTGCTATAGGCTGAGAAATATCATAGGTTTCTACTTCATAAACACTTCTGTTGGTGGCATTTCTTAATAATTTGTCTTTGTACTTAAATGCAAGCCGTGTCGAATTTGTATTCAATGGGAGGTTATTATTGAAAAGGGCCCAATCGTTCATTGAATTATTCCGGTAATATACCCCTCTTCGTGTTCCAACATACACTCCGCCATCCGTTCCTGCCTGATGCACAATATTTGATATCCATTCTCCATCTAAAATTGGGGTTCCATAATTTGTCCATGTGACCCCGCCATCGATCGATTTATACACTTGTTTTCCATTAAGGTTTGGATAGCTGTTGTATTGAGATGTACGTGCAGCCCAAATTGTATTTTCATCCGTTGCACTTACTGTGATATCGTAAGGAACCCAAAATTCGTTAACCAACAATGCGTTTGAAGGTGTTATTTCAGTCCACGACACCCCTCTGTCCGTTGTTTTCCATATTTTTTTTGCACCCCACCAGTCTGCATAGGTTGTAACGTACATGAAATCGAGGTTGGATCGCGCTATTTCCACAGCCATTACTCTATCTGAAAATGCAAAAACCAAAGAATAGGTAAGACCATTATCTTCTGTTTTTATCAGGTTCTTTCCTCTCCCGAGGTAAATATGATTGTAATTTCTCGGATCCCATGCCATATCGCTCGACTCTCCAACAATATATGAGGCATTGGGTAAGGAGTCAAATTGAAACCCTTGTATATTAACCGTTCTGTCTCCTGAAAGAATTCTTCCTTCATAGTCGTCATAGGCGATCCGATCGTTTCCGAAATTCACGAACCCGCGAACACCATCTCCTCCTCCGGTGCAGATCCAATCGTTCAAATAAGTGTTGTTGTCTTTCAAAAGTGTTCCATTATGGTATGCACCACCCAGCATTACATCCGACTGAGGACTCGATCCAAAACCCCAAAAGTCTGTCCCTTCAATTCCTACCATGCTCTTGTTAACAGTAGCAGCTCCATCCGTAGATTTAAATACCCCACCATCACACGCAAACCACAGCTCCGAACCTAAAAACCGTATATCGTGAATATCTGCATGAACGTATCCCGGTTCTGCTGGCTCCGACCATTTAGCCGGGCATGTCCAGGTTACTCCGGCATCTTCAGATATCCAATGGTTAACACCTCCGAGATAAAGCTTGTTTTCATTCACGGGGTCAACCTCTAAAGCAACATCGTAATAGTATTGTCCTCCATCATCCGTGCCGAATTTACTCCAGCCCATTAGGTTCATATTGGTATCGGCAGGCGGGCCGGCAGGTTGCGAACCACAACACTGAAAAGTCCAGCTTGTTCCCTGATCCGATGAAATATAAATTCCATAGGTTCCACTTCCTCCATTTGCAGACCCAGTCGCATTGGCATAGATTAAATTTGAATTTGCAGGAGTTACCGCTATTTCGACTCGTTCCTGATGGTCATTAACTCCAGTAGGATTCGGCCAACCATTCGTTTGCTGTGTGAAGCTCAGCCCACTGTTCATTGATCTATAAAACTCCGTTTTGAAGTTATTTACTTTAATTAAATACAGCATTGTTGGGTCAGTCGGATTTAGCTCTATTTCTTGAAATTCTCCAGACATTATCTGTGTCCAGTTCATGCCACCATCCGTTGTACGGTAAAACCCGTAATCCGAGGTCAGGTAAATTTCATTTGAATTCGTTGGAGACATTACAATATCCTGAATACCGTGGTTGTCAGCTTGGAAAGCTGCATCCCCTATTATTGACCAGGAGCTTCCTCCATCGAGTGTTTTATACAAATTACCACTGCTTCCGAAATAAGCAATGTCCGGATTTGAATGATCTATTTCGATAGCTCTTGTACCTCCAATTAAAAGATCCTGAGTAACAAGGCTCCAGTTCACCCCACTGTTTGTAGATTTCCACACTCCTGCAGTTGCACTTCCCGCAAACATAATTGTGGTATCGCTCTCCGAACGTTCTACTGTATAAACATGTGCTGCTCCACATGCATAGCTCCTGCTTGCAGCATCCTTATCGAAATCATATGGCCCGATACAGTTCCAGGCCGAATTTGGCCCTTTTTCTTGTTTTAATGCCAAAGAATTATTGATGTAATCTTGGTCCTGCTTTGAATTCACATCGAATGTAACGGTTCTGGAAAATGAGCGTAACCAGCGTTTATAATACTGTGTGTGGCAGTTTTTTACTTCAGAATGACCTGCAAAATAGGCATCGTGTTCTTTTATAACTTCACCTGGGTCAGCACTTTCCTGATACATTAATTTGACCCATTCCGGAGTGTTTTCATTTACCGAATATTTCCTTTCGAATTGCGCAAATGTGTTGTTCCATCCAAAAATCACAATCACTATAAGTATACTTCTTAACATAATAGTTTATTTATCTTTTATAATTTATTTATAATTCGCCTCACTAGTTCTTCTGGTCACGCTTTTTAACCATTGTTAGAATCGTTGCCAATGCCACAGTCTCGCCTGTTTCATCGTACATATCAACCAGGAATTTCACTATTCCTTTGGCAATATCGTCTTCGTCTTTTTTCTCCTGATCAATTTTTTCCTTCACCGTAAAACGAACGGCAATTGTCGCCCCTGGATAGACAGGCTTTGTGAAGCGTGCCTCCTCAACTCCATAATTCAAGAGAACAGGTCCTTTTTTCGGGTCCACGAACAATCCTGCAGCCTTGGATAACAAGAAGTAACCGTGTGCAACGCGCTGTTCAAATATAGTTCCATCGAGTGATGTAGCATCCATATGGGCGTAAAAATTATCCCCCGAGACATTAGCAAAATTAACGATGTCGGCATCAGTAACAGTATGTTTATGCGTAAATACGGTGTCGCCAATTACAAGCTCCTCAAAATGCTGTCTGAAAACATGCGGATCGGCTTCCGGCATTTCCGCTCCTACTTGAAATTGTTCGGTCACTCGGGTTATTGTAGTAGGGTGCCCTTGTATCGCTGTACGTTGCATATAATGCAAAACACCGCGTTTTCCTCCCATCTCTTCCCCACCTCCTGCCCGACCCGGACCACCATGCGTTAATAAAGGCATTGGTGAACCGTGTCCGGTACTCTCCTTTGCACAATCTTTATTGAGTACCAGAATACGTCCGTGCATGCTGGCGGCACCAATTATATAGTTCTTTGCTTCTTCATCATTTGGTGTCACAATCGACGAAACCAAAGAGCCCTTTCCCATTCGTGAAAGCTCAATGGCATCTTCTATTGATTTGTATGGCATAATTGTGGCAACGGGTCCAAATGCCTCAATTTCATGTACGTCCGTTTTTTTATGTGGTGCATCATTAAGGAACAAAATCGGGGAGAAAAATGCACCCTTGTTTTTATCCGCACCAACAACTTCAAATTCGTCCAGATCACCATACACAATCTCTTGAGACCCTGCCAATAATTCAACGCTTTCCCGTACACGTTCCACCTGCATTCTGGTTGCCAAAGCACCCATTCGAACCCCTTCCTGACTAGGATCGCCAAGCTTTGTCGATGCAAGTCGGTCTCCAATACCTTTCTGCACTTCACCAATCAGGTTTTCCGGAACAAGTATTCTCCGAATTGCGGTGCATTTCTGTCCTGCTTTTATTGTAATCTCTTTTACGGTTTCCTTTATGAATAGATCAAATTCTACAGTTCCGGGTGTTGCATGTTCTCCTAAAATTGATGCATTTAAAGAATCTGCCTCTAAATTAAACGGTACACTTTCTTCGACTATTCTTGGCAGTCCTTTCAATTTTTTACCTGTTGTGGCACTGCCTGTAAAGGTTACAACATCCTCTGAGCAAACGTGATCAATTATTCCACGACCTAACCCACATACAAGTTGCAGTGAGCCTTCTGGTAAAATCTTCGATGCAATAATATCCCGGACCATCACCTCAGTCAAATAGCATGTGTATTCCGATGGTTTTACAATTGCTGGAACACCTGCCATTAAATTAACAGCTATTTTTTCCAGCATTCCCCAAATCGGAAAATTAAACGCGTTAATATGTATAGCCACTCCTCTTTTCGGCACCATAATATGATGGCCGATGAATGTCCCTTCTTTAGATAAGGGCGCTGCTACACCATCCACATTGTACGGTAAATCGGGGAATTGTCTTCTCAAAGATGCATTCGCAAATAGATTTCCAATGCCCCCTTCAATATCGATCCAGGAGTCAATTTTAGTTGCTCCTGTCCAGGAACTTACCTTATAATATTTGCCCTTCAATTCGAGTAAATGAAATGCCAGTGCTTTAAGCATTCTTCCACGTTCCTGAAAGGTCATTTTTCGTAATTTTTCACCACCCTTTGTTCTGCCATAAGCCAGAATATTCTCATAATCGAGTCCCGCACTAGATGTCTCACCTATTTTATCGCCGGTAATGGCATTAAAGAGGTCGGTTTCACATCCCTCTCCATCAATCCACTTCCCCTGAACGTAACTTTGATATCGTTGCATTTTTTGATTTTTTCCATGCTAAGATAACCATTATTCCATGACCAAAAAAAAGGAATAAGGTCAGTGGTAGTTTCGAGCATGATCCAAATATTTTTATCTTGCTCATAATATAGGTTCGTTATGAAATTATTTTCTCTATTAATTCTTTTAACAATGGTCGCTAATATAAGAGCTCAATCGGATGGGTTATCTAAAGAAAAAGTAGTTCTGGTAATTCACGGAGGTGCAGGAACTATTCTCAAAAAAAACATGAATACTGAAAAAGAAACGGCCTATAAACAAAAAATAACGCAAGCACTTAAAGCTGGGTATAATGTGATCCAGAAAGGTGGCACAAGTGTTCAGGCAGTTCAGATTTCGATCAATATTATGGAAGATTCTCCCTTGTTCAATGCCGGAAAAGGGTCAGTCTATACGAACGCGGAAACCCAGGAAATGGATGCCTCTATTATGAATGGTGAAGATAAATCAGCAGGAGCGGTTGGTGGTGTTAGCACCATAAAAAACCCGATTAATGCCGCTATTGCTGTTATGAATGAGTCTCAGCACGTACTTCTGACCGGGGATGGCGCTGAAGAATTTGCAAAAAAGTGTGGCATTCAAATCGTGGATACAAGCTATTTTAAAAGTGAAATGCGCATGCGACAATTAAAGCGTGTGAAGGATAAAGAAAAAACCGTTCTGGATCATGACGATGATCAGGGAGATAATAATTACTCCGAGGACGAGTTCAATGTCGATTCCATAGAGGATGAAAAATTTGGCACGGTTGGCGCGGTTGCATTGGACAAAGAAAATAACCTGGCAGCAGGAACTTCAACTGGTGGCATGACCAATAAAAGATATAACAGAGTGGGAGATTCTCCGATAATAGGTGCCGGAACCTACGCGGATAATTCTTTTTGTGGGGTATCCTGTACCGGACACGGTGAATATTTTATCCGAAATGTTGTAGCATACGATGTTTGTGCCTTAATGAACTATAAAAATATGACCGTTGTCCAAGCCGGACAGGAAGTAATAAAAAAACAAAGCGAAATAGGAGGAAGTGGCGGACTAATTGCTTTAGACAGAGATGGAAACGTAACCATGCCATTCAATACCGCAGGCATGTATCGCGGATATATAACAGAAACCGGGAAAATATATATTGCGATCTATGGAGACGACTGATCCTTACCACTTCTTAAACAAAATGCAACTCTTCCGAATTACTTTTTATCCAGTTCAATGTATCCCTGATCTCATTCAAGTCAAAAGAGGTAACGAGCTTCATTCGGTGCTCTTTGAAGTGCGCAATTCCCTTAAAATAGTTCGTGTAATGCCGTTTCATTTCTGCAATACCTAATATTTCTCCTTTCCATTTTACACTCATTTCAAGGTGTTCCATGCACGCATCAACTCTGTCTATTACAGTAGGTTTTGCAAGATGCTCCCCTGTTCTTGCAAAGTGCTTGATCTCATTGAAGATCCATGGATATCCGATGCTCGCTCGCCCAATCATAACCCCATCAACGTTGTATTTGTTCTTATATTCAACAGCTTTCTCGGGAGTAGAAATGTCTCCATTACCAAAAACAGGGATACGCATTCTAGGGTTATTTTTCACTTCCGAAATAAGTTGCCAATCCGCTTCTCCTTTATACATCTGTTTTCTGGTACGTCCGTGTATTGAGATAGCCTCAATTCCTACATCCTGTAACCGCTCTGCAACATCCACAACGTATTTAGAATTATCGTCCCAGCCCAGCCTTGTTTTTACTGTAACGGGTAATTTTGTAGCATTTACAATCTCTCTGGTCATTTCCACCATCTTGGGAATGTCCTGTAAAATTCCAGCTCCAGCCCCCTTGCATGCAACTTTTTTAACCGGGCAACCATAATTAATATCGATAATATCCGGGTTGGTTTTCTCGGTGATCTCCGTAGCCCGTTTCATGCTTTCAATATCGTAGCCAAAAATCTGGATCCCAATTGGTCGTTCGTACTCATAAATATCGAGTTTTTGGACGCTTTTTGCAGCATCCCGAATCAAGCCTTCCGAGGAAATAAACTCGGTGTACATTAGATCGGCTCCGTGCCTTTTGCATAAGGCCCGAAAGGGAGGGTCACTCACATCTTCCATTGGTGCAAGAAGTAAGGGGAAGTCTCCCAGCTCTATATCTCTTATTTTAGCCATTTACATGCAAAGATACACGATTTTAGTTTGAGTAGTATTGGAATCTTTTATCTTTAAGTAATGTAAAAACAAATAAAATGGAAGACAAATCGTTCAAATTAGAATCAAATTCAGTTTCGTATACACTTGGTTTTGAAGATGATAAGCTATATTGCGAAGCCTGGCGCCGAATAAAAGAATGTCCGGTAAATCAGGTAACCAAAGTAGTTCAAAAGAAGCAATCCATTGGTATGGGCGATGAGCTTTCGTTCAGAATATATTACATAGAAAATGGTTCTGAAAAAAAATTCCCATGGATACAAGTGCTTTTAACTTCAGCCGAGCTGCAACCTTTCTTTGATGAATTAAAAGAACGCACTGGAAGTCAGGTTGTGTGGGAAGATAAAAGACAAGCGGCTAGTGTTGATGGCTCGGGAGCAAAGGTGTACGACATGCAATTCCTTCTTTTTGGCTATAATGGTGCCGGATTGAGCAGATCCCTCCAATTATGGATGTTCGCTATTGCTTTGGGTATTTTAATCGTTCCACTATTTTATTTTATCCCAATATTAGTAAAAGGGGGATATCGATTGTATGTTTCTGACTCTGGGCTGGAGATCCGAAAATTCGGGTCCAAAAAATATTCATGGGAACAAATCGAGGTGGTTGACATTCAGAAAGTTAATGTCAGAGACAGACAATCCCATTCTACTACGCAGGTTTCAAGAATTGACGTGACCCCAAAATCAGGAAAGAAAATCTCCTTTGTGATGCGAAATGATATAGGTATACCCTTTATGAAAGAGCTCGTAAAACATGGAGTTTTAGACGAGGAAAAGGTAATTGGCTAATCGCTTATTGTAAAATTTACTTCAGACAGTATAGATGTTTAATGGATCGTTAATCGTCTATTTCAAAATCGTCCTGCTTTTCAGCGTCTGATTCTTCCTTCCACTTTTGCAGTAGTCTGTTAATTTTAGTGTCCTTCTTTTTTGGTTTTTTCACCTCAATTATCGTATCAATTGCGTTCACCGGATCAAAATGAATGATCATCTCCTCCTTTGGTAAGGTGGATTTTATATATTGCTTAACAGTAGTGTCGTTTTTAAAGAGTCCAAATTCTGTTTTAAGCATCGATTTGGCATTCTGCTTCTCTGCTTCATTGTATTCCTTCATCTTTTCTTTACGCGACATCTTATCCCATTTAATGGTTGGGCTTTGTAGATCTCCGTACATATGCATAAATATCTGAATACCGGTTCCGTCGTCGACCACCTCACCGAATTCAGTTTCCTTTTTCTGTCGAAGCTCTCTTAAATTGAAGCCAAATCGATAATCTACCTTATTCTCGAATGTATGTTTTCCCGATACCTCAACCTGAAGTGCCGATGAATGAATCGACATAACAGGTAGTGTTATAACACCATCTTTTATCAACAAAGTGTTTTTCAGCCTTTCAAACTTCAGATCACGCAATTTTACACCGAATGCATCTATGTTCTTCTTGCCCAAAACATGCCGTATTCCGGAAGTTTTAAGACTCGTAATAATGGTGTCAAATATCGGTACTTTTATCAACCTACCGTTGTCGATCTGAATCCCGATTTTTGCGATAATCGCTTTAGAAATGACTCCGGAACGCAAATCAAAAGGAGCCTCGAATACAACATTAGCCTGTGCCACCCCCCTAATATTCTCGCTCTTAATAACGTCTTGTTTGAAATTGTCCCATTCTTTAAAAAGTTTGGTAAAATTTATATTCTTCGATACCACCTGGCTGGAAACATAAAATATCTCAGGGGTACGTTCCTCTATGGTTAAAGAACCAACAACATCTGCACCTCCACTTTGCACGGCTATTCTTGGAAAATGAATAGTTCGTCCTAAAACAGTCATATTTCCTTTAATTCTATCAAACGAATGAGAATCATATTTCAATGTTCCAACGTCTAAATGAAGCGTACCATCTATTTTTTTTGGTAAAATATATTGCCTTTCCCTTTGTATTTTTTCTTCTTTTGTATCCGTTCCGAGATCCGACAGGTATATTTTATCGCTTTTAATAGCAACATTTGCTGTCAAATTACCCTGGCCACTAAAATAATCCACCAGATCCGAGAAAATTCCATTGACTTTAAAATCAGACGCTCCAATTTTCAGGACAACATTCTCCAACCCTGCCTCATTGTTTCGTAGATAGACCAACCCATTGACAGATTCAAAAAGCCGCTTATCGTCTACAAATTTCAAATTAATATCGTGCAGACGCATTTGTCCCTCACATTTATTTATGTGGTAATCCAATGCTTGTGCATTATTCGCTTTCCCCTGAACGATAAAATTAGTGCGAAGATCTACAGTGCCATTTAAGGTGTCTATCTGTGGAATCGCTAAGAACAAATTCACAATCGCTAAATCGAGTTTACCATTCGCATTTCCATTAAATAAAGGGTTTTTGAAATTTGTAAGTAACAGGTTCCCAACGAATGGACCTCCTTTGGTGTTGAACGAAATATTTCTTAATTCAAGTTTTTCCCTGGTATGGCCGCCCTTATTTGTATATACTCCATCCAATTTTAATTTGCTCAGTTGTATTTTGCTCTTTGGGTCGATCAGTGTTGCATTGTTTATTCCAAAATTACAATCCACAGTTATAGGTTGAACCGGATCATTGGTTCCGTTAATATTCAGATCAAACAACAAAACACCTTGCCCGGAATATTGTTTCACATTATTTGTCGCCTGCATCGCAAGGCTATTTGCTGCATCCTGTATTTTTATATTATTGCCCTTCAAATTAAAATTGAATCCATCTTTATTCACCATCCCGTTAAAATGAAATGGAAGGCCGGAAACATAGATTTTCGACTGAGGAATTACAACCGTATTTGAGTCATTATTTACCTTAATAGCAATATTCAAGGATGCAGGCTTGTTCGATACCAATGTAATATTGCCGCTTCTGGCAGATAGAATGTCGAGATCTGTTATAGCACTTGCTGTATATATCGAAGAATTAAAAGCTCCCTTCAAATACATGCTTTTTAGCTGCGTTCTGTATTCTTGATTTGTTGCTTCATTAATATAAGAAAATCGGAAATTTTCTAATACCACATCCTCAAGATTAAGGTCGAATCCTCGAACTTCGGCTGAATCATTTTTATCTTTTAGAATATCAAAATTATGGTCCCCCTGTTCATTCACCTTGAGCTTTAATGTCCCTAGAGAAATCTCCACTGATTTAAGAGTATAATTTTCCCTCCATATATCCATCGGGTTAAACTTCAAGCGAATCCTATCGGAATACAAAAGCGTGTCCAGATCAGTAGATCCCACATATGAATCCTGAATGAACACTTCGTTAAAATCTACTGAGAGATTTGGGAAAGAACCCCAGAATGCAAGATCAACCTCGCCAACAATTACTTTGGACTTCAACTGCTTGTTCACCTCATTTACAACGAGGCCACAGATATCATCCTTAAAAACCCACAACGCAACAGAAATTAAGGCTACTATGCCCAATAGTATCCCAAAGAACCATTTAATGAAACGAAAAATGCGTTTTTTGGGCATAAAACAAATTTATTTGATTAATAGGTACTCTATTTACAAGTTAACTTTACTTATTAACGAAATCATGTTTGGTTTTGTTACTAAAATGAGTACACTTTAACATATTTTAAGTTCAAGGATAAAATTGTCCTGTATCCTTTACCCGTACTCATTAATAGCCTACAAATTGATTTGTTATCCATTACTTTAGTTATATCTTTGCGCATGAATTCAAAAACTAAAGAATGAGTTTACTTACAGTTGGCTCTGTTGCATTTGATGCAATTGAGACCCCATTCGGGAAAACAGACAAGATTATTGGTGGTGCCGGCACCTACATCGCACTTGCTGCATCATTCTATGATAATGAGCAAAAAATAGTTTCAGTGGTTGGAGATGATTTCCCTCTGGATATGTTGCACCAGCTGGAAGATCGTAATATAAATATAGAAGGGCTGCAAATCAAAAAAGGAGAAAAAACATTCTTTTGGTCAGGACGCTACCACAATGACATGAATTCAAGGGATACTTTGATTACTGAATTAAATGTTCTGGAAAATTTTGACCCGGTGATACCGGAAAACTATCAGGGAGTTAGCTATTTAATGCTGGGCAATCTGAGCCCGAAAGTTCAAAGCACTGTGATCGAACGATTAATTGAAAGGCCAAAGCTTATTGCCATGGACACCATGAATTTCTGGATGGATATAGCAATGGACGATCTGAAGAAAACCATTTCAATGGTAGATGTGTTGATTATAAATGATGAAGAGGCACGGCAGCTTTCGGGAGAATACTCTTTGGTTAAAGCATCAAAGATTATTCGCGCAATGGGCCCAAAATACTTGATCATTAAAAAAGGAGAGCATGGAGCCTTACTTTTTGAAGGGGATAAGGTGTTTTTTGCACCAGCACTTCCTTTGGAGAGTGTTTTTGATCCAACCGGAGCTGGAGACACCTTCGCGGGAGGTTTTATGGGGTACCTTGCCAGCACAGACGATATTTCTTTTGACAATATGAAACGTGCTATTATCAATGGCTCAGCGCTTGCTTCATTTTGTGTGGAAAAATTTGGGATAGAACGGCTCACGACAATTTCAAAAACAGATCTTGAAAACAGAATAAAAGAATTCGTCTCCTTGGTAGATTTTGATATTGTACAAGTTATTAGTTAATTAGAGAATCATGGAGGACTTGGGATTTATTGAAAAATTGACGCAACTAACAGACAACGAAGATCTTTTGGCTGTTGGTAGAGACGTCAACGATCTGCGCGGGAAATTCGAGGACTATATTTTAGAAGAGGAGCGCAAAATCCAGGTAACCGAGCTGGAAAGCCAGCAGGTAAATACCGAGGCTTCGAAAGTTTCAGATTCTGAGATCGAATCCAGACAAGTATCCCTGAACAGTTTAAAAGATGAATTCTATATCATTTACAACACATACAAAGAGAAAAAAAAGAGCATAATTGAGAAGCAAAATTCAATTGAAGCGAAAAATTTGAGTGCCAAATTGACCTTAATCAAAGAGCTTCGGGAAGTGGTTAACAGTGAAGAAAACATTGGTGCCGCATTTGCTGCGTTTAAAAAAATACAAGAATCCTGGAAGGAAATCGGGGATATCCCCAGAAACAAAAGAAATGAGATACAGGGTGAATATTCTCGTCTTGGGGAAGACTTCTTCTACAATATAAAAATTTATAAAGAGCTTAAAGATCATGATTTCCACCGTAATCTTAAATTAAAAGAAGACCTGATTGAAGAACTCAAAAAGCTTAATGCACTTAAATCGATCAAGGAGGTAGAATCAAAATTGAAGAAGCTCCAAAACGAATGGGACGGAATTGGTCCGGTTCAAAACGAAACATGGAAGGCATTAAAAGAATCCTATTGGACTGAAGTTCGTTCCGTCTACGACAAAATAAATCGGTTTTATGACGACCGAAGGGCACAGCTGCAAGTCAATTTACAAGAAAAACAAGTATTACTTGAAAAAACCAAAGCGCTTATACCGGAAATTGAAAAATTAGAGACAGCTAAGGACTGGGATAAAATGAGCAAACAGTTTCTTGAAATACAGGCAACCTGGAAGGCTGTTGGATTTGGGCCTAAAAAACAAAATGATGCTATTTGGAAAGAATTTCG
>Ga0315334_10000209_pt1 | contig 38094 bp, 49 predicted proteins | sample M150034915metaG_FD_205555 | JGI IMG/M metagenome (GOLD analysis project Ga0315334, IMG submission 205555) | Ammonia-oxidizing marine archaeal communities from Monterey Bay, California, United States - M1 500m 34915 | ecosystem: Environmental > Aquatic > Marine > Intertidal zone | place: USA... | reverse complement strand
CAAACTCTCCCTTCTGGTGTTACTTCCCAACCCCTCGTCTTATTGTTAGAGTCAATTACATCACAAAAAATATTATATTTACTCATGACCAACCTCTTGCTCCTGAAAAATTTCATCATTTTCTAATAATTTTAATGCTTTTTGTTTATCTTCATCTGATATTAAACCAAAGGATCTAATATTAAACTTAAAGTACAAAGATATATTTATATCGTCTGCTAACTTACGTGCTAAAGGTATTTGATGCCAATTCCATTTAAATATTAAAAAATTCCATTGTCCTATTCCACCTGATTTTATATAAGCAGTCATATTATCTATTGCACGTTGCCAGTTAACACCTTCTCTGTATTTCCAATTAGTATTGTGGTCTGCACCGTCAATTGCCCATCTTATATGAACCTTTTTTTTATATTTTTTTACAATTTTTGCATACCAATCTGGATTACGAAGTGCTCCATTTGTTGATATTGTAACTAGTGGTGCAAATTCTAATGCAGTTTCTATAAATTCATCAATTTTAGGATGCATCATAGGATCACCAAATTCTCCACAAAATTCAATTTGAAAATACTTTAAATTAGGTGAATTCTCAAGTGTATTTTTGAATACATTAAGATTCATGTGTTTAAGTGCTAACCAATCTTCTTTTTCACCAGTATCTTCATTAGTTCTGGCACAACTTCTACATTTAGCCTGACAGTATGTTGTTATTGCAAAATCTATCTCATTACTATACTGCATCACACCAGGACTCTTTTGCATCACCATAATATTCCCTAGCAAATCCGTTTTCAAGAAGCATTTCTCTTAGACTTTTACCATCTATGATAATATCGCCTAATACTCGTCCACCATATTTGTCCCATTTGTAAATGGCTACTTGTATTGTAGTAGCTGAATTTAGCATATCTTTAGTAAACTGTGAGGCTTCTTCGCCCCATGCCGCTTCTTGATCACACTCTGCTCTCCAACTTTTTTCTGGAGTATCAACACCATATACACGAATGCTTAGTTCTTTTTTTAATGGGTCTGGCAAAAAGTTTGCTTCAAAGGCTACAGTATCGCCATCAATGACTCTGGTTACTTCATAGTCGTAAACAACCATTTCTACATCGTCAGCTTCTACACTAGTAATAAATGCAAAAATAATTACAAATGTAATTGCGATTGCAAGTAGAATATTTTTTATATTTATGTTCATTTATAGTATTTATTACGAATGTCTTCATATGCCTCAACAACCTCATCGTACCTTTTACTGTACAAAGATGCTGTTTCGGTTAATACATCACTGTTTTTTACGCCTAAATAATCAAATATGTCTACTTGATGTTTAAACCATTCTGCATCAATTAACAAATGATCAACATTATTTTCTGCCATACTTCTAATACTTACATCTTGTGCTTCTATATCATCGGATTTATGTTTTTCTTCAAATAATCTATAGAACGAATAATCTAAATCAAATTTACCATCGCCTCCATTCTTAAGAAAATCAAATAAATCCCAATGTGCAAAATTTAATTGCCACATATATTGTAACTTACCATTCATGCAATCTGCAAGACATTGGTCGTGATAATCTCTATACCATACTTCTTTCCATGTGCTAATATTATTTCCACCCATTAACATATGGTCTTCCCACCATATTTTAGAATGAGTAGTAATATCTTTTAACTCTATTTTACTAAATGCATATTGCGTTATATAAAACATAGCACTTTGCTCTATCGTAGATTTAGCAAATATAAGTTTATCACATGCTGGTACATATATTGTTTCTTTTGTGCATCCAAAATAATTACTCCAAACCGGATATTCATACCCTACAATAGGATCTTCACCATTTCCCCAAAGTCCTTTGTTAATATCAAAGTAAGCTGATGTACAATCAATTCTACCATTTTCTTCATCTTTATTTTCCATCTCTCTTAAAGATTCTTGATGAATATTATAAAGTTCATTATCCATTATATGGTTAAATCCTTTACCATCTGCATTACGTCTTATTTCTTGTACAATTGAACCAATATCATCACCGTTAAGAGAAGGATTTTGCCCGCAATATAATTGAGGCCCAAATCGGTTGTCATGGGCAAGCCACCAATGTATAGCTGGTGCATGTGCATTTACTGTTTGATATATTCCTATGTTCATATATATATGCTTAACCGTATTGTGGTAAGCCTAAAGATTTACGACCGTTTCCTGTGTTCTTTGCTCCAAATGTATCTTGTTGTGAATCACAATTTGGACATACCAGTTGGAAGTTGCTTTGATCATTGTTAGTAGCATTACCATCTATATGATCACACCACAAAGTAATCGCTTTGCCGTTCCACTCTGTTATACCACAACAATTACATTTGTTGCCATCGCGTTTAATAACAAATTCTCTAATTAGCCGACGAGGAGTTTTTAATCCTAAATCCTTGCCAGCTAACCAATCATTGTAACGTTGTTCACGTAACGTTTCTTTGCTTTGTAATCTAAATGCTTTATTGCAATCTATACTACAAAATTTTCCTCTTTTATGATGTGGGTTATAATTAAATTCTATATCACACTGTTGACATTTTCCTAACATGGTAGAGCTCCTTTAATTTACATATGTATTTATGACAGTTCTACCAACTGAGCTACCAAGGATCATATTATTTATAAATATTTTGAAAAAGTGTCCAGGTATAGCTGTTTTTTACGTTTATATAAGTTAGTATAGTCTATTAGAAATTTTTTTAATCTAAAAGAACCAATAATTTCTGTATAATCTATTATTTGTTCAGAATCATTAAACCAATCATCACCAACTACAATATGACTTACTTCATTATTTGCATAAGAGAATAATGTGTCTGTAAAATCTTCTTTTTGTTTTTTTACTTCAAATAGTCTTACGTGATCATCAGCATCAACTAATGTTATATCATCCTTGCCTTTTTGTAACTGATCCATTAAGTCATGATGAGCAAAATTAAGTTGCCACATATATTTCAATTTGTTATCTTTAAAGGCTTGTACAAAATCATTATGATACTTTTCGTTCCAAACATCTTCCCAATTTTCAATATTATGTTCATTTGCCCACGACTTAGTTTGTTGGGCAATATCATCAACTGACTCTAACCATGCAAATGCGTATTGACTAATGTAGAAAAATAATTGCTCTGCTGAACTGTTATCAACAAGAATTGTTTTATCTGCTTTAATAATATTATCTGGATTAAATAAATTACCACTATAATTACTCCAAACAAAATAATCAAATTCTTCTTTAACATCATTAAAGGGAGCCATAACATCAATAATGCTTGTTGACTCTTCTAGTAATTTAATTGATTGTTTATGTAGTTGATGATATTTAGATTGCTCATTTTCAATAACAATGGCACCTACATGATGCCCACTGGGTCTACAATAACCTGTGTTAAAATCATATAATTCAGGACCTATGTTAAGTTCCTGTGAAAGCCACCAGTGAATTGCTGGTGCACTTCCTGTGTTATTTTGATATACTGATATGTCCATAGATTATCCTAAATGGTGGAGGATATCAGGATCGAACTGACGACCTCCTGGATGCAAACCAGGCGCTCTCCCATCTGAGCTAATCCCCCACGTTACGTGGTGCCGGCAGAATGATTTGAACACTCGACCTCCTGATTACAAATCAGATGCTCTACCAACTGAGCTATACCGGCTACTGTATTATTTATCAGGCCGCTTGAACTTGCTCGTTAACTCGTTCTACAGCTAATAGCACATCTTGGCCTAACATAGGTTGCATATCAATAAAGGGGTCAATAATACCCTCATCTTCTTCTGACCAATCTCGATGTTTCATGTAATTCTCAAACATCTCGAAACGCTCATCTTCGGTTTCATGCCCCATTATTGTAACTCTGGGAACATCTGCTTTACATAGTTTCTTACAATGACTTTAGTATCATTATCAACAGATTCAATAGAAATAGATTGTATTCCTTTTTGTTTTACTTCTTCTTTCGCTAATTGTAACAATTCGCGTTTATTAAGTTTTTGTATCTGTGTCAAATCAACGGCGTTATGTGCAAGAGCACTAAGTACGTAATTACTAACATCAAGTTCACTCATAGGAACCTCAATCTTAGCCTTTATACGTTTTATTCCATCTTTATATTCTGTTGCTCTCATTTTTATACCATAATTATATAATTAATTAATTTGATAAGATTTTACTCTTATTAGTAATACTATACTACTAAGATGAGGTTTTGTCAACCAAGAAATACCGGTTTTTTTATAAAATATGCTAATTATGAAGCAGAAAGAACAAAACTGCTGTTAAAAGGCGTATATAGTAGCTTATTGGGTGCATCTAACAGTGATCTATTATCGTTATAGTCAATACCGGAAGAAGTACTATGTAACACGTCATTTGGTGCTAAATTCGTCATTTTTTGCTGTAATTGTGCTGTAGTTAGGTGTGGATTTAGTTGTAAAATAGTTGCTCCTAAGCCACAAACCTGTGGGCTAGCCATACTAGTACCCGAAATACTTCCTTGCCTAAATGATGAGTCTAAATAATAATCAGCGTCGTTATGTCCATTTGTATCACTAAATGCACTTCTAATATTACTTCCTGGAGCCCATATTGTAACACCTGGACCTCTTGTACTAAAACTACTAATTCTATCTAAACCACCAGTATGTGTAGCAGAATCTACACTACCTACCATAAATGCTCCATCGCTGTATGGTGAACTACCTCTATGATAATTTCTAGTAGTAGATGAATACGTTAATGTATTATCATAGTCTGTTCCAGTACTTACATCCACTTTAAAACTATTATTACCAGCGGCAATACATACATGTACTCCAGCCGCTATCATTTCTTCTACATCAGAGTCTACACTTGCCACTCTTACTGGAACTCGAAAATTTCCCCAGACTAGATAAGGAAAAAATCCATACGTTTCAGACATATACGCATTACTTTCATTCCATTGTGTATCATTATTTTCATCATATGTTGTTCCTCTATAATTAATACTTGTTATATTATCAAATGAATTACCAATAGATGTACTATATCCCCAACTCATATTAACTATAGTTGGTCTACCATTTGTTTTATTATTGTGCCATTCTTTGATAACATCAAAACAGTTGCTAATAGGAATACCGCCACTATCGCCACTACCTTCGAGACCACCTACTTTAACAGAATAAATTCTAGCATTTTTGGCCCATCCATAAGTTAATCCTGTCGCTGTTCCAGCAACATGTGTACCGTGTCCATTAAAATCTCTATAATGATTGGCACTTTGCGTTCCAGTTAATCCACTTTCGTCATACCAATCTATTTCTTGTACTCTACTAACACCATCCGCATCTTCAAATTCTGGATGATCTACTTGTAATCCTGAATCTTGTATTACTACATCAACACCTGTACCATCTAATGTATATGTAAAATCCCCGCCTGGATCAATATTACTTGTACCATATGGATTTGTGCTTTCCATACATCTACGCATACCCCAATTAAGCTGACTCCCACTATCAGATGTAGTTTTTGTAAAATTTCCAGATTGAGATGCTAAAAATCCAATTTCAATATCATCTCGTTGATCGGGTGGTATTTCTACATCACGTACTCTAGGGTCGTTTTTTAGTTGTTCTGCTTCTTGATCTGTTAATGAGTAGTGTGTGCTTCGTTGACTACCTGGTCTAGGATTGGCTACGTCAACTACTCTATTTGGAATAACACCTGCACCCGTGTTATCAATCATTTCTTGATTGAATTGAGCAAAATCTATATCAGGGTTTAAAACAACAATGTATTCTTTTTCCATTAATGTAGATCCGCCCATGCTCCGTTTGCGTAGCCTTGGAATTTATTAGTAGTTGTATTATAAATCATATCTCCATTTTCTGCCAATGAAAGTGCATTACGCTCTGTTGTAGTCATTGTAGCAAGTTTGAATGGAGTAAGTCCTGTTATTTTTACTCTGTCTGTTGCAGTTAATGATAAATCATTTCCACTTGCGAGTGTTATACTGCCTGTGCCTGTTACTGTTAAATTTGTTGTTGTTATACCTGTAAATGTTGGACTAGCAGTAGCATAAGGTTGCATAGCTGTAATCGATGCTGTATTAGTTGTAATTAACGCTGAATTTGTATCAATATTTCCTTGAAGTGTTGCATCTGCTATAGCGAACTCTGTACGTATTACTGCACGATCTGTTGTTGCTGTAGTATCTGCCGCTGTAAACGCAGTTGTTACTACTGCATCTGCCGCACCGAATGCAGTTGTTACTACTGCATCTGCTGCACCGAATGCAGTTGTTACTACTGCATCTGCCGCCTGCATTTGTGCTGTAGTAGAATATCCACTTAAATCAGCACTACCACTTGATGTAGTTGTTGTACCACCACTTCCTAGATTTGTTGTACTTGCTGGTGGACTACTTACTACTGCACCACTTTCTGATAATCCTGTTACACCAGGCTGTACTATGTTTTCTGCTGGGCCACCGCTACTAACTCCTTGTACTGTTTGTATACTTCTTTCAGTATAGCCAGTTATTCTGTTGCAGTGATCATATACTGGTTCTCTTTCTCCTAATGGAACTGTAGGTGAACCATCATTTTCTAATTGTGCTAACATCTCAGGTTCTAACAAATAAGCAAAAATATTATTACCGTTAGCATCTACTTCATAACCTTTTAAACTGTTAAATAATGCCTGCAAACTGCCTGCATACATTTGACTTTGTGCTAGTGTCATACTACCTATGTCAATTGCTACACCAACACCAGTGTTTATTCTTAAACTAGGAGAAAATATACTACCGCCAACACTATCAGATCCTTTAAAATTATTTTCAAATGTCATAAGATTTGTAATATCTGATTTAAATGCATTCAAGTCATTAATAATACTTTGTTTTACTTCCGCTGGCATACCAAGTAAATTACCAATGTTGTCTCCTAATTGTTTTAATAATCCACCTGTAAATGCATCTGGTCTAAATCCGCTAGAACCAATACATCCACCTATTTCACTGTCAGCCATAGTTCCTAGTGTGTCAAGTATATCTTTACCTGCGCCTGTGAAACTACCCATTGCGTCTCTAACAACATTTGGTATGGCTTTTGGTACTACTGGTGTTCCACAAAAATTAATCATATTTGCAATAGCGGCAAATTCTGCTACTGCGGCATTTAGTCTTGCTAGTACATTATCAATGTTAGTATGTGAAATAAAATCGTCGAGGGCTTTTTCAGCTTCTTCAAGTGCTTCTTTTAAATCTTCTAAGCCTGCAGGAATCTCTGGTATTAATCTACCTAAGTTTACTTTTAAACATATCTGTAAGTTTGGAAGTTTTATGCCATTTCCGGCTAATAGCATACATATAATTTCTTTTAGGCTATATGAATGAGTTTGAGCGATTACAGTGCCTGTTTTAGCGTCTACTATAACTTCACCTGTAGGTATATCTACCTTAGTGGCGTTAAGGTATTCACTTGCATCTTTAATACCGTCTGTGAAATCACTCATGTTATTGACCTATATATACATTAGGGCTACCTGAGGTAGCATCTGGACCACAATGTGGGCCTCCTGGAATAGGACATAAGTTGTCTGGTTTGGCTGAATTGCCGTTTAGCACTACTAACTTACCACCTACATATACATTTCTGCATTGTGCTGATAAGGCACCATCGCCATGGTTGTTTGGATCACCATTAACGCTGATTGGTTGACTGTTTACATACACGTTTTTGTGTGCTGATGCTATTGTTACTGCACCGCACTTACGTGAATCATTATTTCTATGAACCTGTGGCACTTGCTATTGCTATTCCTGTACTTTGTTTAATATACATATCACTAGCATCTTTTGCTGATTTAACTATGCATATAACATTATTTATCTTCAGCCTTATCTTAGCTTCTGGATTAACTGTAAACATGTACGGTGCAAGTGCAACGCCCTTTTGTGCTGCGACTAAGATATAAGGTTTAAGAACTGTGATGTCATCACCTTCTTCTTTATCTAATCGTGCAATCATTTCTTCTCCTGATGAAAGTTTTATACTTATTATATCACCAGATTTATATTGTTCTTCTATTAACATATTGTCCTCCTATTTAAATTAATACTATGCCATTGGCGTTTCTTCAATGTATTGAATTAGTTGCTCGTATCCGCCTATTTTATCATCATTGACAATAATTTGTGGGAACGTCCTTGCTCCCGGAAATGTTTTAATAATGTCTTCTCTTGTAAAATCCTTATCAAGTTGTTTATACTTGTACTTGTATCCCCTTGTTTCGCATAATTGTTTTGCTGCATCACAAAAACCGCATGCTGTTTTTCCATAAATTGTAATCATAAACTTAATCCTGTAAATGTATCTTCTGATACGTCTTTTTTAACACCACCAACAACATATGAACTAATTTCTGTTTCTTGTGGTGCTACTTGTACTTCTTTGCCACTAATCCATTTTTGTGTCCATGGGAGTGGATTGGCTTGTGGGGTTGTATAAGGACATTTTATGCCCAGTGATACCATACGCTTACAGCAAATCCATTCAATGTAGTCACATAGCAATTGTGCATTTAAACCAATCATAGATCCATCTTGAAACAAATAATCTGCCCACTTCTTTTCTTGTTCTACTGCTGAAACAAACATATCACTAACATCTTGTTTGCATTCTTCTGCAATTTTTTTAAAATCTTTATCTTCTTTAGTTAATACTTTTGTCAATAGATACTGTGTACTTGCCAAATGCAAGTTTTCATCACGTGCAATGAATTTAATAATTTTAGCATTACCTTCCATTTTCTTTAGTTCAGCAAATGCCCAACTACATGCAAAACTTACATAAAAACGAACACCTTCTAATATATTAACACTATTAAGACACATCCAAATCTTTTTCTTTAACTCATATTTATTAATAGTAATTTTCTTTCCATTAATAGTATGTGTGCCTGTGCCTAGTAATTGATAGTGCATACTATATTCATTTAAATCATCATAATATCTGGAAATATCATCCGCACACTCCATAATTTCTTTGCTATCTGATAGTTCATCAAAAACTGTAGTTGGATTAGCATAAATGTTACGAATAATATGTGTATAACTGCGTGAATGTATTGTTTCACTAAATGTCCATGTTAGAATCCAGTTTTCTAATTCTGGTAAACTTACAATAGGACTAAACACTTCTACTGGTGCTCTACCTTGTACACTGTCGAGTAGAATTTGACGCTTTAAATTACTAGTAAAGATATGTTGTTCATGTTTAGTAAGATCTTTAAAATCTTTTGAATCTTTACTTACATCAATTTCATCTGGTCGCCAAAAGAAACCTAATTGTTTCTCAGTCAATTTGTCAAACTGTTTATATTTTACAGTATCATATCTTTGAAAACCTAAAGACCCATCTAAAAATGCATTTGCTTCTGTATGGTATTTGTCAGTTTTTACATTTAAAATTGTCATTCATGATTTTCCTTAATTAAAGTACACAACTTTCGCAATAGTCGTCGTAGTCTTTGTCTGACTCAAAAGATTCTCTATCTAATAAGTTTTCTTCTGGTCTATTTTCTTCATTTTTATCCATTAAATCTATTTCACCTTGCCCATCATTAGTATTAAAGTAATAAAGCTGTTTGCCTCCATACTTGTAAAACATTACAAGATGCTGTAGCAAAATACTCATTGGTATCTTTTCTTCTTCAAAAAATTCTGGGTTATAACTTGTATTAACACTAATGCCTTGATCAATATATTTTTGCAATACTGCCATAATTTTTAAATAACCTTCTGGGCTTTTCTGGTCCCACAGTAGGTCATATTTGTTCTTTAAGCGTGGATAACCTGGAACTACTTGTTTGAGTACTCCGTGTTTACTTTGCTTTACACTAACAAATGCACGTGGCGGTTCAATGCCGTTTGTGCTGTTACTAATTTGTGCTGATGTTTCAGCAGGCATAAGTGCCATTAATGTACTGTTACGGATACCTGTTTTTTTAAGTTGATTACGTAAACTTTTCCACGGCATACGTTCTTTATGTGGTATAAGTTCATCTAATTCTTTTTTATAAGTCATATTAGGTGTAATTCCATCACCATATTTTGTTTCATATATACCATCAATGCTACCTTTTTCTGCTGCCAAATCTGCACTTGCTTTGATTAAATAATAACTCCATGCTTCTGCCCATTCGTCAACCTTCGCTAAACCTTTTGAATCAATATGTTGATAATTTAAATCATTTTTTGCTAACCAAAATGCAAAATTAATAATTCCAATACCTAATGGACGTCTTCTCATTGTGCTACGTTCTGCTGATATTACTGGATATCGTTGATAACTTAATAGTTCATCTAATCCACGAACTGATAATCTACATACACGCTCAAAATCTTTTGGTGTTTTAATATTACCCCAATTAATAGCACTCAATGTACATAGACTAATTTCACCGTTGTTATCATTAAAAAAGTCTAATGGTTTTGTGGGTAAAGTAATCTCACAACATAAGTTACTTTGTTTAATTGGTGCTACTTCTGGTTTGAATGAACCATGCTCATTTGCATGATCTACGTTTTGTAAATATATACGTCCTGTATTTTTGCGTTCTTCCATAAAACTACTGAATAAGTCAGCGGCAGAAACTACTGTTTGTCTTTCTACTGTTTTTTCTGCTTCTTCATATAATTCTTTAAATTTTTCCTGATTATCAAAAAAGGATTCATACAAGCCTGGAACATCACTGGGTGAAAATAATGTTATGTTTCCACCAGTAAGTAATCTTTCATACATAAGTTTATTAAACTGTACACCATAATCCATATGTCGTACACGGTTGTCCTCTGTACCTTTATTGTTCTTTAGAACGAGTAAATCTTCTACTTCTAAATGCCATATTGGATAATATAATGTTGCCGCTCCACCTCTAACTCCGCCCTGTGAGCAAGATTTTACTGAGCTTTGAAATAGTTTAAAAAATGGAATAACACCTGTGTGACTTGCATCACCATTTCTAATTGGTGAACCGATAGCACGAATACTGCCTGCGCCTATACCAATACCTGCTTTTTGAGAAACATATTTAACAATAGCACTACTTGTAGCATTAATACTATCAAGACTATCATTGGTTTCAATAAGTACACAACTACTAAACTGGCGTTGTGGCGTTCTAAGCCCAGCCATTACAGGAGTAGGTAAAGAAATATCAAAATTACTAATAGCATCATAATAGTCTTTTACATACTTCATTCTTGTTTCTACTGGATACGCAGAAAACAATGTAGCCGCAATCATCATATAAGCTACTTGTGGAGTTTCGTAAACTTCTCCAGTTACACGATTTTGAACAAGATACTTGCCACGAAACTGTTCCATGCCAACATATGCAATGTTTTCATCTCTATCGTGTTTAATATAATTGTTTAATTGATCGATTTCGTCTGTGTTATAATCAGAGAAAAAACTTTTGTCGTAATAACCCTCGTCTACATTTTTACGAGCAATTTCAATAATGTGGGGTGGTTTAAATGATTTGTAAACTACTTTTCTTAAATGATAATTAATTAATCTACCTGCTACCCATTGATAATTAGGTGTTTCTTCAGTAATAAGATCTGCGGCAGCTTTAATTAATGTTTCTTGTATTTGATCTGTTTCTATGCCATTATAAAATTGTATATGACTCTTTAATTCTACTTGACTTGCACTTACTCCAGTAACACCTTCACACGCATAAAAAACTACATTATGCATTTTTTCTAAATCTAATTCTTCACGTGATCCATCACGTTTTACAATTGTTATGTCTTTGCTCATTTATTATCCAATTTCTTTTGTTTATAGTTAAAAACTATTTTACCAAGGTACTGCGTACATTGAATTTGTGCTTACTTCTTTGAATTGATACTATAATTAATTATAGTTTATAATGTGAATATCGTCAACCAAAACTATTAGTTTTATTTCATTGTTTTCCACATTTTGTACAAGTCATTAATTATTTAAATGACTTTTGAATATATGTAAATGTATGTGCATTTGTTATATCTGTTGAATCAAATGTAAGATACCACTTAGTGTTATTCACAGAGTCTGCTTCTAACCCAAATATAACTGGTACTGTTCCTGTTGATATGTCATATTCATCTTTTATAGATGCATTAGTAGGAGTACCTGTTTCGTCTATAAGAATCTTTATAGTTCCATGCCTAAATCCAGTAGTAACTTTAAGTGTGTAGTCAATTGTTACACTATTTTTGTTTGCTATTAAGAAAGCTACTTCCTTACCAGTATTAACATCGTCATTTAATACTTCAGCTGTGCCTGCCGCTTGTGATTTAGTAAAAGTAATCTGTTGTCTTGGATTCGGGAATGCTTCAGCATGATAGCCAAATTCTCTATTATAATTAAAATAAACTCTATCAACATTAGTTACTATTGAAGGTACTCTAGCTAAGCCACTATCGAACTGTGCCATACCATCAATAAAAGTAATATTAGAACCGTCTATTATTGTATCAGTTGCACTATCATGTGGATCAATTGTAACCCAATATGTAATTTCATTTAATAACTCAATAAAATCTTCAGTAATTGGAGTATTTCCAGCGGTGAATTCTACTTTCCATAATGATGCTGTACTGTTTGTTACATCAATAGAACCTTGTGCAGGTTCCATTCCCATAAAAACTTTCTGTTCATCTGATGCTAGTCCTAGTTCACCTGGAAGTAATCTTGGCAAATCTGCTAGATTGCCTTTTCGTGCTGTCATTCGTGCTGTAATTGTTGCCATATTTCTTCTTCCTTATAATAAAGTATTTATGATAAATTATAAAATTTCTCTAATCTCTCTGCCCATTTTAATTCATATTCTGGAAATTCATCTGGTCCACATTCAAACAGTTGCCATTGACAATCACCACTGCACATAAAGATAGCAATACGGCTAATATCAGTGCCATACATCTCATTATGTGCAATTGCATAAGCGGCGCCTTGTAGGAAATAATCGTCAATCCATTCACGCTTCTTAGGCTTATTAGTTTGTTTAAAGTCCATAATAGTAGGCTTTCCCTTATACACACCAACTAAGTCTGTTGTACCTGCATATAATTCTTTTGCTACTAAATTTACTTCTGTACCCCATAATTCATCAATATCATTTTCAATGTTTTCAACAACAACTTGCGCCATTGCTTTAGCCTGCCTATGTACTATATTGTTACCAGGATTATAAGTTTCGTATTCTCCAAGAGCCCAATGTTCAAGTATATTGTGCATTACTGTTCCACGATTTGCGGCAGTAGTTGTAATGCGTTGTGCTTCTTCTTTACCTACACGTTTTCGCCAAGCGGCAAGTCCAGCACGTTTTTCTGCTGGTTGTGTATCACTTAATATTGTTGTGACACTTGGAACAGGGTCGCCCCAAGGGTTTTGATATAGACGTTTACCATCTACACTTGTTCTTTTAAATTTTTTGTAATGGTAAGGACTATTAATTTCTGGCATAGAGTAAGTATACTATTATTCTGACAATATGTCAACGACTCTGGGCAAAATATAATTGTCAAATACCCATTGATTAGCAAACGGACTCCAGTGACTATCTGTTTCAGAAACAGAAAGTCCTGCATCAAATATTTTTTTGCTTGGTTCCCATGCAACCTTTGCAGGATTAATTCCAAAAGCCCTTTGAAGTTGTCTACATGCACTTTCGTCAGCTGACCTGTTAACTGAGTCGACTTCTAGTAATAAACTAAGTTTTAATATATGCTTAAAATTATAAAGTGAAGCCATATTTTCATACCATTTATCATTATGATCACGCTGAGCACCAGACAATGCTTTATTGCTCAATGATTCAGTTATTGAATTCTTTACAACTTGCGGTATTAGATTGGTATCATTGCCTGTGAAAAAAACGTTTGTACCACTAGCAGTGCTATGTGGACTAAACCAAGCAAGATCTTCTAATATTAATTCAAAATACCTATTATTGACTTCTTTTAATTTGAAATTAAATTCATTATCAGAAATTAATTGTAATGCTCTATGATTAAATGTTGCATTAATAATAATAACATCTATATTTCTTATTTTTGCATCAAGTAAACATAATTGATAATAATCATATCCTCGACCGCCAGAGGCATAATTATAATATTGATGTTGTGGGAAGTGTTCTGACAACAAATAGGTCCAACTATTTTTCTGTTGTCCTTCTTGATTGTATGCTAAATAACTATCACCAATGAATGCTACACGCATAATTTTATAGTCCTATCGTAATTTATTTTTTGATTCTATTGTAGTTAGACTTTTTTCTCTATCTAAGAATTTGTATTCTAGTTTTACTGGTTCAAATGCTTCATCAATCATATCGAATATAGTTTGTGGGTTAAATTCAGCACATGAATAAACATCCATTTGCAATAATCCAGGATCAACTTCGTCCCAAATATGTACTGCAATGTGTGATGTTTCTATAATTACTACGCCAGTTAGTCCTTTATTTCCTGGTACATCAACATATGCTGTAATAGGGCCTTGACATATGTCCATTTTTATTTCTTGTACTACTTTTACTAGCCATGAATGCAACCACTTAGGATCAGTTGGTGTTTTGTTGGTTTCTGCTCTTATAATAAGATGCTTGTGTTTTATTATGTCAGCCATTTTACCAATAGATATACCATTTAAACGTTCTATTAGTAGACGAATTTGTTAATCTTTCTATTTTATAACCTAAGTTATTGAATTCTCTAATTACTTCTTCCATTTGATTTTGAAGAGCACGATCTGCTGTAGTACCTTGCCAAACTTCAAAATAACTTACACTAGTTGGGTTTGTTAAACTGTATACACCTGCTGTAAAACCTAAAGAAGCATTTGCTGTTCCAGCTCCTATTTCATATGTCCATGTTTGGCCTGCGGCATCTTCTACAGTTAAAACTAAGTAGCCACCAGCTTTTGATGCTGTTAATCCAGTAACACCTGCGTCATTAATATATGCAATAACTGCATTAAGTGATGTTCCTGTTGTTCCTAAAGTTACTGTTTGACTATCAATAATAAGAGTTTCACCTACAGAAATTGTGGGGTTGATTACTGTACCAGTGTTTGCTACACTTGGAGTAGAGATTGTCATTGTAGTACCGTCATCTACGTATGCTTCAAACTTTCCTAATCCGCTTTCAGTGATGACTTTTTCCATGATAGCTTGTGTTTCTTTATACACAATCATGTCTTGTGATGCTTTTGCTCTTGCCTGTGATGCGTTTAATCCTACACTCATTTGCTTAACTCTTTATCAACTTGCTTCTTAGCCATTGCTTTAACCTTTTTCTTATTTTTTTCTGGATCTACTTTATTTAGATTTGAAGCTTGTAAACTTGCTGTATTAAAATAAACTGTACCATCTTTAATATTATTAACAATTGGTAGATTAGTTATCTCATCAAATAGAGACTCGTCATCAACATCTACACCCATTGACGTTAGTTCTTTGACTAATGCATCAAGTGGTATCTGGTTAACTCCTTCACTACTTAATATCGATAATAGATCAATAACCTTTGAATCTACTACTGAAATTTCAAAAAGATCAGCGTATCTCATTGCTTTACTTCTTTAATACCGCGAATGCTTGTTTTAAGACTTCTTTATTAATTTTACCATCAGCCTGTGCTTCTTTAACTAAACGTAATGCATTAAGATATTTGTCTTCTTTCATCTCTCTGCCGTCTATGTCTGTTTCTGCACTTGCAGCGTCTGCGCCTTCAAAATCATCAACAGGAGTTTCTATGTCATCTAATGGAGCGTCCATTGGAGCGTCCATAGGTTCTTCCATACCCATATCTGTTGCTGGTGCTTGGCCTTGAGCTACTAAAACTGCATCGCTTACTTGTGCGTTTGCTGATTTAACTGCTTCTAGAGCTGAACCGATTGCCGCTTCTGCTGATGCATTAAATGTATCTGCTTCTGCTGTACCAACTTCTTCTTTCATTGCGTTAGTAATGCTCATTAGTTCTTCTACTTGCATACTGGCTAAATTTTCAGCCATTTTTTGTAGATCGTCTGCCATGTTTTTCGCTGCTAAAAGGACTTCTGCTGAATCTAATTCGTCTTCCATTATTGGATTTTGTGCCATAACTGTTTCAATACCTTCTAGAACTAGCAATAACTTCTGATATTGCTTATCGTTTACTGCAACACCACTTTCACGTAGTGCTTTAATCTTTTGTTCAGTAACAGTTTTTACTTTAGTTAATTTTGCATTACCTGCATTAAAGTTAAAACTCGTACCAAATACTTCTTTAAGAACAGAATCTAATTTGTTTAGACTGTTTACTTGTAAATGTTTTAATTCCATATCATTACCCCACTAGAGTTTTTATTATATATTGTATTTATGCCTACAGGGCTGATTTGATTTGGTTTTTAATGTCTCTCATCTTATAAACCGCATGACTTTGCTTTGCCATAGCAATATCTAACTTATTAGTTTCAGTAATTGTCTTACATCTTACTCTATGTTCAGCTGCTTCTGTCAATGCACTTCTATATTTACAATCAAGCTCTAATAATCTATCAACCTTACTATTATTATCAAATAATAAACCTTTTACAATAGCCATCGCTGTTTCAAACAATGCTATTTGCTTGTATAAAGTTTTATTGCCTTCTTTGATGTTATAAAACGTCTTTTTTATACCTGGTACAACTCGCGCCTTTTCTAACACAATTTCAAATTTCTCTACTTTTACTGAATTACCTTTTTTACTCATTGCTGTTAATTCAACATCGTTACGTGATTCTTCTATTATATCTTTTGTAACTTTTGTCGTTGTTTCATCGAGTTTTTGCAAAATTTTTAGCATCCCCTGAGCGTTCTTACTCACACTACCTAATACAGTAGGAGATGGTTTGTTTTTTTCATTTTTTAATTTTTGAGCTGCTGTTGGCTCTTTTGATGCAGATTCATTAAGTTTGTTAATAATATCCATCATTCCTTGCACTTCTTTTGTTGGCATTATATGCTCCCTTTCATTCGTTCAAAATAAACTTTATTATTCTCCACTATCTTTTTAACAATATTCTTGTTAACTAGGCTTTGAATTAGGTATACTTCACGTTCAGATAAATCATCTTTACATGTACGTTCTAATAAATTCTCGTACATTTCGCATTCGTGAAGCGAAATAAATGTTGGTATGCCGCCGGGAGTTTCAATGCTTTTCATTATTAACCACCCATTGCTAATTGTTTTAATCGTTCAATTTCTTGTGCATTCATGTTGGCTTGTTCTGCATTAGCGTTAGATTGATTTGAGTTATGAGCTCTTTCTATATCATCTGGATCTTCACTTCCAGCTCTTACTGCGCCTTGCCCTGTTGCTTGTTTTACGCCACCTGCTACTGTTCTTTCTATTCCTTTTGCATCTCTGTTCTGATCTTGTACTGTAATATTGTAACGTCTATTTGCTACGTTTGAATTCTGTTTGTTTACTGTTGCTCTACTAGATTGTGCTGTGGCTGCTGTTCCATATCCAATTTCTTTTAATTCTTCTTCTGATTCATTAGGATGTCTTTTATACAGGTCATCAAAGTATTCGGCATCTGTTTCTTCTCTATGACCTAGTTTATCTAATTTTTCATATAAACTTGCCACTAATTCAAGTATTGCTTGGTCACTTAAATTCATTGTTTCTCTTTGAGCCTGTAAACGATAATCTGGGCCTTCTACTACTTTTTCTTCTGTGACACCTGCTAATACTTTTATTTGATCTGCTGTCATTGTTTTTGATCTTTCAAAATCATCACCTTGTAATCTGTGTTGGTATGGACCACGTCCAAGACTAATATCTTCTTTTTCTAGTTCGTTTCCTAAATCATATCCTAAATCTTCACTATTTTTGTAAATGCTAAAGTGGTCATTGCCAATATAAACATCATTATCGCCAATTTGTACGTCTAGCATATCATCACCTGTTTCAGCGTGATAATAGTCTTCAATTTTATCCATTAGTCCATGCATTGTTGAATCTTGAAGATCATCACCGTGTGGCGTTTCTGTTGAATACACATCTGCTGGTGCTTCTTTAATTCCTGCTAATTTTTTTAGTCTACTTGTATCTTCACCTGCCATTATTGGCTCACCCATTGGTTCACCTGCGTAATAATTATTAACAGTTGTGTTGCCATCTTTTTCTTTTTCCTTATCACGTGTCATGTAATCTTTAAGTTTTTTGCCACCATATATCGCCGCAATAACGGCTGCAACTGGAAGTTTATGCTTCCATATGGCCTTTCCAAGCTCATCAACAGATGCTGCATCTAACCACCCGCCTACAAAGTCTGTAAGCATATTAAACACTTCAGCTAGGCTTGTAAACGTTAAACCAGCTGAAAACCATTTTAAAGTCTTGCCTGGGTTATTTAGAACCTTTGTACTTGTTGACACTACGCTCTTAGCAACTTTATCGCTAGTTTTTGTGACTATAGGTGTCGCGGCTTGTTTGCCTTTCCAAATCTTCTCCCAAACCCACTTTAGAATCTTGACTTTTCCTTCGTCTAATTGTTGTATATCAAATTCGTCTATTCGTCGCATATCAAGTTCAAATGCATTTTCTGATACAGCACTTAAATCCATAATTTCTGAAAATGCATCATTGTCGTCTGCTTTTATTGAGTTAATAAGTTTTAATGTTTCTGAAAAGGATAAATTTCTTAATTGTTCTGATACTTGATCTTTTGTAAGTTCCATTCCGAACTTAACATTTGCAAAGTCTATTACTGTATCAATTGTGCTATTATTTATTACGTCCATAATATTACCCTCTCGCTTTATTTAGCCTTGCTACAATACGACTTGCTGGATTTAATCGTTTTGTTCTCTGTGCTTTCTTCGTCATTCTTGCGCCTTTGGCTGCTTTTGTTCTTCGCATTACAAATCTCTTTTTGAGATTTATCGGAGCCGCACATTGCGAAGGATTCGCAACTGGCCTCCCTTTACGTGGCCCTACTGTACAACGAAATGCTCGTACAACTTTATTTCCTCTTTTACGAAATATTACTTTCGCCTCAGAAATAATAGTATTGTATGATTCATTAAGTAACATTACTATTTATCCACCACTTATAGCCAACGCACCGGCTGCATTTAAATTTAATAGCAATACCACTACAGTTGAAAGCAATCCTGCAATAACTGTTGCTGCCGCACCAATAACTAGTTTATTACTAGATAATGTACTTGCTGTTTGTTTATCTGCTACTTTAGTAAGAGCTTCTGTAAGAGAATCCATTTTGGCTTCTAATCTGTTTAATTTTTCTTCTAACACGCGATATCTCTCCGCACATAAATCTACATGTGCCTCTAGATTTTCACGCTCAAGTCTTGACTGATTCATTGCCATATTTTGTTCTCACAATCTTTAGCAGCGTCTTATTAGAGCTGATTTAATATAAGTACATCATTGCACTTATATGTATTTATCGTATTTATATATTTTCGCTAAATTTAAAGTATGTATTAGTCTTTACTGTACTTGTATCAACACTTTCAGGATTAATAACTGCTGTTTCATCTAAAGTTATATGAATAGGCATTGTATCAAAGTCTTGTTTTAGAAAATAAACATCATCATTGTCTTTTTTCCAAGCATCTGCTGTTTCACTAGCAAATTTAAGAACCCATACGTTATGTAAACCGGTAAAATTACTACCAAATTCATAGTCAGATAAATCTTTTGCAGTTAATATCGTAACACTGCTCAATACAGGTTGAGATCTTAAACTTACACTTTGAATAAAAGTATTTAAATTTTGAGCTTGAAAGAATCCGTTAGCGTTAACTTTAGGACTAACTATACCTGAATCGGTGATATCTATTAGTGTATAAACTGTATAAAAATCTGTTGACCCTGTTAAAACCTCTACCGGTCTACTAATACCCATAGTTACATACCAGTCATTTTACCAGCTGTATAACCTGCTGCGAAAGCCGCTGCTCCACGTACAATACGTTGCTTGATTGTTTTCTTTTCTTTTCCATCAATATTTAATCCACCATCTTCAGAATACTTTTTAAATGTTGGCATTAAATCACTACGCCTAGCATTTATTCTATAATGTTTGTTTATTTGTGTGGCCGCTAGTTTTTGTTGCGTAGTACTTAGATTAGTCCAATCGCCAACTAACCTTCTTGCTGCTCTCAATTTTGGATCTTGAATGGCTAACTGTTTTTCTAGTTTATAAAAGAATGCTCTTGCTTGTCCTGGCATTACTTTTCCAGTTTCTAGTTGTTTTAAAAACTGTCTCATCTTAGGCTGATTTATTTTTATTTTAGCAAGTAATAACTTATCTGCTGGTGTACTGTCAACTAATCCTTCAGGTTTTACAAGTGCAAAAAGTGTTTGGTATACATCTGTACCACTTGGACTAGCTCTTCCAAACCCGCCATACATACCTGTTCTTCGTGCATATTTTTGTGCTTCTGGAGCATATTTATAATCATTTGCCATAGCATAAAGACTCATCAATCCTACAAATAAATGATCTGAGAGCTGTCTAACACCTGAACCTTGTAGCTGATGTTTTGTTTTAAACATACGAGCTTCACCTAGGGATTGCATAAATTCTAATCCCTTTTTATTGCTTTCTTCTGAATATTGTTTTACTATATCATTACTCATATATTATTCTCTGTTACAATCTTTTTACATGTATTTGTTGCATACTTTTTAAACCATCTTGGAAAAAAAGCATGAATAAAAACTGCACATGCTGCCATTTCCATATGGAAAGCAATACTTACTGCATGTTTAAAGTGTTGCCAACGAGTCATTCCAGCTTCTTCTAAGTGCTGTTTACTCGAGTTACTAAACATTTTATCTTTCCTTTGCCATATTAGCCGCTGTAAAGCCGGCTCTATTAACTAATTTAACATCTTTGTCTACTACATACCCTTCGCCGCCTCTTTGGCCTGCTGTGTATGCTTCTATGTCTGCCTTCTGTGCATCCAATGCCTTAATAACTTCATTTTTTACTTTTTTAATTCCTTTGATAAAATTAAATGTTGCATTAAATCCATCTATATTACTATTTATGTATTCTCCTAGACGTTGTTTCTTAGGTGCTGACAATTTACTATTATCAACCCATTGCATGAAATCTGAACCTAAGTTATCTAGCCCGCCTGTTTTAACTGATGAATTAATGTATGCATATAGTACTTTACCAAAGTCTGCCATTTTTAATTCAGGTGGTACATTAAACAATTTATCAATTGCTCCTGCATTTTTACTTAGGTAATTTTCTAACTCGTCTACTGCTGGAATATCTACACCTGGTGATTTTGTTACCATTGCTGGTGGCATAATATAAGTTTGCCCACCTTGAAACTGGCTCATATCTACATTACTTTTTTGACCGTCTAGTCCAATGGATTGATGTACTACTACGCCAACATCGCTGTTTACTATTTTTTTACCAATGTCGCTTTCAGCATTTACTGCATATGTTGTAGTATTTGGCGTGAATGTTATTTTGTTATCTTTTACTTGAGGTTTTGTTAACCAAAGTAAGTCACCATGTACATACCCTCTAAAGCCTGTAGGTACAGTACTTTCTACTCTGTCCCATATATTTCTCATTTTACTTGCAAATTCTTTACGATCTGGATCTGGTTTTCCTGTACCTCTACTCAATAGCATGTTTTCTAATGCATCACTACTAGTAACTTTCCCATCATATCCTTTTGCAGTAAATCCACTTTTGTCAGTGAGTACAAATACACCGTTTTCATTTCGCCCAAAAATAACAGCTGGTGAGCCGTCCCATTTAATAGTGACTGAATTAGGTTGTTGTTCTACTTGGTGTAATGCGGCAATGGCTTTTTTAGCACCTACACTGCCTGCCTGGCCGTCATCAAGGCCTAGAATAAGGTCTTCTAAATGCTGAATTCTAGCATTCTCATTTAGATTTTTTGCTGTTGGAGTATATAAACCTTTACCTTTTAGTCTAATATTTCGTAAAATTCTAGGTTTACGTTTTTTAGTTCCGGCTAAAATGTCTTCTATTTTCATTTAGAGCCTCTAATTTTCTTAACACCGCGGTTAAATCTCTCTGGGTCTCTATTTTTTATACTTAACATGATACGTTTAGTTAGGTCCTGAGCGGTATCATCGTCATAATTAGATTCTATCATTTCTAATATGTTAATAATACTACTAATAGCATTATTACCTTTACTTTCTAGTATTGCTGTTTTAGATTTAACAGGTGCTAAAGAATTAATTTCTTCTAATAAGCTACGAGTACGTTTTTTCATGTCTATATCCCCAGGTAATAGTTACCTATATAGTATTTATCTAACTATTGCTTCTTTTGAGCATACTACGTAATTTGTCATGCCCTTCAATGGTACTTTCAACAACACTATTTTCTGCAATATTCTTTTCTTGATGTGAAACTTTGTTTTTTGCCTTAATCTTTTCAAACATAGCACTAGAATTACTCATAGTATCGTGTTTCTCATCTTCGTCTAAGTCACTAATACGTAACCCTGCTATATCAAATTTAAGATCTACTTTATGCCCAACACCACTGCTACTACGTGTTTTCATAAATTGTACTTGATAACGCCCACGTTCACGCATCGCTTGACTTGTAAAGATACCAATTACATTATCTGCTGTTTGTACTTTACTTAAACCACCTGCAATGTGCGAATGATCGTATTCTACTTCTTCTACTGCACCTCTATTTAACTGTGATGCTGTTGCAAACAATATATCATGTTCTACTGCAAAATTACGCATTTCTTCTGATACAAACTTATCTTTAATATATAAATCACTTGGATTAACTTTACTTTGTGCTGGCATCATAAGATCTAAGTAGTCAATACACATTGCATCAACTTTAACATCATTTTTAACTTCGTATTCACGCAAATAACTAGTAATGTTATTAATTGTAATACCGTTTGGAAGTTGTACAATTTGTAGTTTGCCTGCTTTCTTGCCTTTCATACGTACTTTTAAATCTACATCATCTGCATTTTTAAATACTGTACGAGTATCATATCCAGTAATCATGCTGTCTAATCGCATACTAGATAATTCTTCACTAAGTTCCAAAGTAATGTATACAACATTTAATCCTGCAACCGACCAATTAAGTGCTAAATTCTGCAAGAACAAACTCTTACCACCACCCGATGGTGCAGCAAATATGTTTAGTTCGCCTCTATTAAATCCACCAAAAAGTTTTTTATCAATATCTTTCCAACCTGTGCTTACACCACCACGCAAATTACGAACACGTTCAATACGCTCTGCTGGTGATTCCCAATAGTCAGTACCCATATGTTTAGCCAGTCCAATTTGAACTGCTTCTTTGATTCTTCGTTCAACTGGGCCATACTCACCTCGTTCTAGCATGTCTGCACTTGCTAAAATTGCTGCTTCTAATGCTTTATGTTTACAAAATGTTTCAAATTCATCAATAAACCATTTATGATGTCTATCATCTACATCTTTAAGTTCTTGTAACTCGAGCCCTGTTGCCGCTAGAATTTGCTCACGTGTAGGCAATGCACTATACCCAGTAACATGTTCTTGTATAAATGCTACTCCTTTACGTAATTCTCTATCAAAATATAATGGATCTATAATTCCATTAACTCTAGCGAATAGATCTTTATCTTGTGCTAGAAATTCAACAAACAATCGTTGTAAGTCTACATTATACTCTTTCGCTTGTGACTGTTCTCTCATTTACAATATTTCCTCATTAATAATTCAATTTTTGTTGGATTAGTTTCAGCACTATTTATTATACTCTTTATTGTATACAATCTTCCGTGTTTTGTCAAGGAATCACTTGCATCTTTACAATCTTTCCATTCTGGAAAAGAAACACTCCAACCGTGCTTTATTGCCGCCTTACACATTAACTTACCTGCTTCATCTGCGTCTGGTAATACAATAATTCGTTTGTTCAAACTGTGCAATATATCTGCTTGGTCATCATTTATGTTATTACTGCCTATTGCACATCCATCTGTTACTATTGCATCAAGTTGTCCTTCAGATACAATAACAACTTCTTTATTGTGTGTTTGTCTATCTAAACCATACACAAAATCATTCTTAGGTTGCTGATTATAGTATTTAGGCATTTTTGCAGGAATATTGTCTCCTGCCCATCTTGCTGTATAACCAACTACTTTACTTTTATATGTAAACGGCAAAATAAATCTTTTGTTAACTCTACCTTGTTTTTTACTAGGGCTCCACATAAACCTATCATCAGTAATATCAAATCCACGATCAGTTAAGTATGTTACCGCGGCTGTCCAATCAGCGTCTGGTTCAGTGAACTCCATAAATGGCTTGGCATCTTCTGGTAGTTCTTTTTCGTCCCAATCAATAACTAAATTTTTACGCCTTTTAGTTTTTATTAATAAGGTTGCTACATCTTGTTCACGTAACAATTCAAGTTGTATACGTTGTATATCAGCTTCATCGGCACCTAATGTTGTTAATAGTTGCTTTAATCTTACTGATATTCTACTTTGTGGACTCCAACCTGTTTTAAAGTTACAATTAAAACAATTATACTGAAACTTTCCTTCATCAAAATGAAATCCGCCTCTGCCTTTTGTATCTGGTCTACTTTGCCCATTCCTTACACACATTGGACAGTTACCACTAATCCAACCACTAGGATTAGATCGCCAGTTAGTAGGAACCAGGGCTCTGACGTAATCATTCATTAAAGTCATAGTGTTATATTACACTCTAACTACGATTTTGTCAAGTGTTCCTGTAGGTTGTGTATGTTTTGTTCTGATATAATTTACGTTTGTACGGAATGTCCAAGGATCTATTCCTGTGTGAGCAATATATGGGTAAAATGGGTCTGTGTATGAACCTAAAGTAATATTAAACCAATCGCCTTCTGTAGGATTTTCACTTAACGCACCTTCTACATAGAAGTTTCCAGTATATCCTGTTCCATATACTGCTAATGTAACTAATCCATTTGGTTTATTAAAATATCCTGTTGCTTTTAAGGCACTGCTATAATAATATGTTACTGTGTTTATTACTTTTGTAGTAAACGTATCATTGATCTGTGTAGTGAGTGGTAACGCATCGCCTTCTTCAGAACATTCAACTGTAAAGTTAGGTCGCATATTTACATCACAATACAATGGTAATACTAGCCCTACATCATTTGTATAACTAAACACAAGATCATATAACCCTTGAGAAAATAATGAACTTTCTCCAACAGTTAATATAACCTTAATACTGCCTTGATCGTAATCTGTTATAATTGCTTTTTTACTTACTACTGTTGATCTATCTGTTCTATCAATGAAAGATGCATTTACTGAAACACCTTGTAACATTATTGGTTTTCTATCTTGATTCTTTACAAAAAAGAAAAACTGAGAATCAAATCCACGAAATAGTTTTAAAAATCTGTAATTTAATGGACTATTTACTGATGTACCTTTAGAACTAGCATATTTGCCTAATCCTGGTGCTGACCCGTGATCTTGTAATGTAAAAAGATCGCCTTCTTGGTTAATATTATATGTTGATCCGTAATTTGCCATGCTTTAGACTCCTGTAAAGTATTTATCAAAATTTGTCAAATTTTTTTAGGCTAAATAGAAGTAATGCAAACTAAACACCAGAAACTTTTAGATGAGTATCCATTTTTAACCGTTATCGAATATGCAGGCAAAGAATATCTTGGCGTAGTCCAAAACATAGATAGTCACGTGGCCAGCATATATATTTACGAGCGCCTAAAGGATAAAGCAGAACGAATTAGATTTTTAAAACTTGGCGACGAATGGTGGTGGGAAACAAATAGGAAACTACCTATAAACATTGCATTACTTAATAGATGGAATTTCCAACACTGCATTATGAGTTATAATGTTAAACAAATGGAAATAGTAGCAGGACCAGAAGTAAGATTAAGTGACAGCATCACTAAACGTATCAAACGTAGAAGTATTAACCTTGTAAAGAAAAGCCCTTAGCCAGCATATTTAATTGCAACACTATAGCCATTGCGTAAGCGTGGCCATGTGCCTTCTTGAAGTAGTAACTTTCATTAGTAGGTTTAACCCATACATCTTTATTAATAGTATCCCAGTCTTTTCCTATTAAATATCTTTTAGCAGGTCTTATCACGGCTAATACGGCTGCTAGTTGTGATACACTTGTTGGCTTCATTTGACTTACAATTCCAAAGTGTTTATGAATGTGAAAACATTGTTCAACTACTTCTTTGTGTTCTAACAACTCCCACATTGGGTCTTTATCAAGCAAATCTACTAATTGTTTCTTAGTTTTAATATGTTTGTATAAACTAACATTAAGAACATCAATTTTAAAATAACCTATTTCTTCTGCTTCTTTATAATCAACTGTACTAAGACCAGTAAATGGATTACTAGGAATATCATGAAAGTAAACACCAGTATTATGTTTCACTTGTTTTTTATCTCTAGCAATCATTGCCGGTGTGCCTTTAATTATTTTCAATAACTTATCTCTATTTGCTGTATCTATATCAATGTCTGTGTTTACTATCATATTCCTGCCTGCTCCAATATTCTTTCTACCCATTTACTATCTTGTGGATTTACACTCATTGTGCGTTGCCAATAGCCTGTTTCTAGATAATCAGTTATCATTTTTAACTGTTCATCATTTAGGCTATCAATTAACCTTTGTGCTTCTTTACTATTAAATAAAACCCATGGTGATATTTTTCCACTACATATATGAAACACTGCTAAATTAGTTGGTATATCATTAAAATACTGACTGTAGTGCGTATTATTTTCTTCTGCCCATTCTTGTAAAAATATAATTGTACGTTCTACACCCCTATCAACAGATTCTGTCTTTAAACGATCTTTCATCCAATTTGCAAATTGGCTATCCTTGCCCCAATTATCAAGTTTTATTTGATTTCTTATAAGCCAGGTTGCATACCCAGGTACATCATCAATGCCAATATCACGACAATAATAGCCAAATTTACAAAAACTAATGTAATATTGACTCTTTGCAAATTCTTCATATGTTTTATCATTTTTTGTATTTGTTCCTATTTTGTAAAATAATTGATATGCTCTAAAACCAAGTTGTACATTTTTATCACCTTTTTGCACAATCCTGCGTTTCTGCTCACACATATGGACAGCTAATGTGCTTTCTCTTTTAAAAATTTTTGAGCAGTAATCACATTTATACATTTTATTTCTTCAACAACTCTTTTATTTCTTTCTTATTCATTCCATGTTCTTCAAACAATTCAATAAAATCATATTTTGTTTTAGTACTAACAAAGATCTCAACTTCGTCATCATTTAAATGACTGTAATTCTCTATGACCCACTTTTGTACCTTACTTTGTTTCATTGACTTGCCGGGTGCTATCCAAGGATGGAAAGTAGTTTTTCCTAATCCAACTAACTGCATCAATTGAAACTGTAACTGTGGGTGCTTACGTAACTTATTAAAGTGTACATTAACAACTTCGTTAGTCCATTCTAAATAATGCTTAGTAAAATGTTTATCACCTGCACTACTAGTATAACGCATAAGTAGCCAAATACCAAGTTTTTTCTTTTCTTCAGCAGTAAGGCTATCATACCAGCCTCTATCTTTAGTATCAATCGCTCTCATCTCTTCTTTGATGCTTAGTTTGCTCATAATATAACGACTTCCCCGTCAGTCTCGATCCAAACCTTTGCTCCACATGATAGTGGCTTGTCTGGTCTATATACAACTCTAGAAGGACCTTTAATAATGACTTCGTGACCGTAAATGTTTTCTTTATACGTTTTGCAAGTAAGGACCGGTTCTCTTTCGCCCGTTTTAGCATTTCTTTTAATAATATGTTGGTTGACATGTATTTTAGTTTTCATCTTTCTCTACCATAATTCACTAATATCAAGTACCTCTGGTAACTTATTAGCTTCTTTAACAAATAGTACACAAGGCGGGTTATCACCACTATGTAACGGAACATTTAACAAATGTCCAAATTTTAATTTAGGTGCATACCATTTTACATCTGTGTATATATTAGTTATATTAACATCTAAATACTTAGGTGTCCACCCGGTTAGTGGATTAAAAGCAAATACACTAAAACCTCTATCATTTAAACTCATTAAACTTATTACTTCTGGGTCACCTACGTCTGGATCGCAAATAACCACGCTCCAATCTAATGGCATAGTAATTGAGTGTTGTCCTATTTGTATTACTGCTGCTGGTGCATAAAAACTTTCTAAAAATACTAATGGAATAAAGTAATAATCAATATGTCCTGGATTACTATAATCCAATATACTATATCGCAAATCTTCTATTGTATCAGGTATGTCATCGAGCTCATATGTTTTATTTTCAACTGTTAATATTCTCATATTATTTTCCTTATTGCCAATCTACTTTTTCTATAGTAAACGGATAGTTCGCTTCTTTGTAAAATTTCTTACGTTGTGTTAAGTGTCTTTTACTAAATTTTGCTGAACTAGTAATGTCCCATATTTGAACATTGTCTTTATCTTCGGCTTTTCTTATTCCACGACCAATACTTTGAATAACTCTAACAAAACTCTTGCCAGGCTCGATAAGCACCAAATTAAAAATACGTGGAATGTTAATACCAACTGATGCAACTCCATATGTTGCCACAACAATTTCATTTGTTCCTGCATTAATATCATCATAATGATCTCTACGATCATTTGTTTTCATAGATCCACTAACAAAGTTAGCATGTGGTAAATTATCACAAATTAATCCACCTGCTTTAATTCTGTCTACTAATACAAGTGTGTTACCTGATTGAGATATTTTATCAATCAATCCACTTATATGTTCCATACGTGCTTTATCAGTAGTAAGATATGATAACTCACTTTGGTAGTTATTGTATTCAGCAAACTCTTTTAACTGAATTACATTAACATGACACTGACTAAGTACATCTATTTTTTGTAGTTCACTTGCACTAAGTCTATTAGTTACTTCACCTAAACATGCTTGTAAACTAACTTTCTCATGATCTGCTTTTGGAATTGTTCCTGTAAGTCCCCAACGAATTGGTACATTTGCAAATTCCTTAGTTAATAAGTCTTTGAGTACATCGGCCTTTGCTTGGTGTACTTCGTCCACTATAACGCAAACTACGTTGTCTGTGAAGTCCTGTAAACTAAGTTCGCTTAATCCATCACGGAACCTTTTTCTAATACTGTTTAAACTCTGCCACGTGCAGATAGTATGGGTCTTTCCTATCTCTTTTTTGTCGCCGAAATAAACGCCGACATCTAGTCCTAAGTTCGCGTAATCGTCAGAAGTTTGTCTAACCAAGTCTTTATTTGGAACAATAACTATTGACCTTCCATACTTTTCTGCACGTTCAGAGAGTGCTGCCGTAATAAGTGTTTTACCTGCTCCTGTTGCAATTTCTTGCAAACAATGAGGTGTTTCTAAAAATTTATTTATACATTCAATTTGATAATCACGTAACGTGATCTTTTCACCAGCTAATTGGTGCTTTTCTGGCCATACTTTATGTTCAAATGTTGTTTCATCTACATGAGCGAATTTAAAATCATATATATTTCTAAGGTCATTAACATCTATTTGATAACCATCGTTCATTATAATAGGTAATACTCTATCAAGTAGATTAGTGTAAGTTATTCCACCAACTGTAAAGTAACTCGTACAACCATCCCATCTACCTAACTTATATGCTGGTACATGAAACGCATACGGAAGAAAGAATTTTAATTCTTTTTCACATTTTCTACGGGTGGTAATATTTAGACCTTCTACTTTACAATTTACTTCATCTTTTAAAGTAATTTTACATTTCATAAAAGTTTATATCCTTTAGTAGTATAATACACTATTGTATAAGAAAAGTCAATGGTATTAAAGATATTTAGCCAATAAAAAAGCCCCGAAGGGCTTTTTTTTAATATTTATTTTTATTATGCTCTTCGCATACAAGTAACTTCTGCAGTTCGTTTCCACTTCTCGTCACCAAAACTCTTTTTCAAGTCTGCAAGTTTAGTTACCATACGTAAACTAATTTCACGCATCCTATCTTTATTATCAAGCATGAAATTTAAAATCTCTGCCTCTTCTTTTGCAGTAAATTGATATTCATTAAGCATACCATCTGCAACAATTTGTTGACATCTTAAAATCTTTTCACGCATAGTATCCATTGTAAGATCTAAGTAATGACATCTTGACATAATTGCCGCTAAGTGATCTTTAATTTTACCACGTACATTATCAAACTTAAGGTTAGTAATAAAAATAACACTACCTTGGAATTCAAACATATCTGGAATTCCTTCACGTCTTAGTAATGCACTATCTGTATTCCAGTTCAATGTACGTTTCTTACATGAATCAAGTGCCGCTTTAAGTAAGTTAAGTGATGTTTCATCATATAGTACTGTATCACAGTCATCTAATACTAATACACTTTTTGAGTTAGCATTATTAAAAAGTACTTTGTACAAACCAATTGCACTAGAAGCACCTTTAACAGTTTCAAATTTTGTTCCGTTACCAGCCATAACGTCAAACAAACTATTTTTTTCTAATACTTGTTCAACACCATAACTTTTACCAACTCCTGGAGGGCCTGTTACAACCATACCACGCACAACACCATCAATTGAGGCTTGTGTCATTTCATCTAATATTTGAAAACGCTCTCGCATACGTTCTATAATTTGAGCATCTGTTTCGTTAGGGTTGTCCTTCACATTATTAGGAAGAACTTCAACAATTGTCTCGCCTTTTCTATTTTTACGAGATCTTTTAAGTTGCATCTTAGCCATTTAAACTCCTTATTTTTAATTAACTATAACTATAGTATACAGTAAGACGTCTTACTTGTCAACCTTTATTTTGTCTTATTTCCGATTTTTTAGGGGTTTTTATCATGGAATTGGGCCTATTTTTTTAAAAAAAGGCCCAATTTTCAGCGTTAATAGCAATAAATTATGCTAATACTCTTCTTTTAGCAATTACGTATTCATTTGATGCTCTTCCGACCATTCCTGAATCAACTGCTGTAGCTTTTACGTTAAAACCTTCATCTCTTAATTCTGAAAGTCTTGCACCTGGAGATGCTATATCTAATTTTTCTCTTAGATCATCTGCGGTAAATGATTTACCTGTTCCCCAGAATTTAGCTAATATTCTTTGGTTTTGAGTACCTTCTTTAAAAAATTTAGTACCCACTTTGTTTTTCTTTGGCATTTTAACTCCTTTGTAGTTATTATGTCAAATAACATCATGTTATTTAAATACAATATTATACTTGTTTTGCTAAATTGTCAACCTTTAAAAACCCCTATACTTCAAGGATTTTAACTCTATTAACCATTGTTTCTTTAGCATTTGTATACTTGGATAATTCGTGTTTATTAATTGTTGCACGAATTTTAATGATTTTATCAGTAATAATATCACTAATATCTGGTTGATCTCTCCACCAAAACTTAATAATGTCTTTTTTAGCATAAATTGTAGTAATCATGTATATATCACTAGTTTGAATATACTTAACATCTAATACTTCTACAGTAATATCATAACGTTTCTTTTTTGTACCAAAATATTGACTACTATGCTTCAAAGAAGACATTTTATCTTCTACTATTTCACGTTTTTTGTCAATACTTATACTATGTGGCAAACTAGCAATAATACTTACAGCAAATTTATTAACATCTGCATCATTTAATACCTTTGCAACGTTTTGTTCAAAATTGTTAAGACTATTAGTCATTTTCTTAATCATCAACTTACCATTGATATTATCTATAAGATTATTAGCCTCATCATATTGTTCTTGTGTGAATTTAACTTTTGTATCTAAATATTGTGCCATTATGACAGTTTTGTTGTCAAATGTCTCTATAGGATCGATGTCTGGATTACTGTTATCAGTATATCCTTGCCCAGATCTAACAAAACCTTGCTTATTATGTACCGCAATAGCGGCACACATTACATCACTAACTGTACTATATGGAAATGGTGTTTTTCTAGTCATTTTAGACTCCACTGGAATTATTAAATCATTATCAAACATTTATTTATAAGTATATTATATAACAAGACATCTTACTTGTCAACCGAAAAAACCATATTCTTTGTCAATTTTCGCCATTTGTTCTACTAACTGCTCAATTGATTGATTTTGCCAATCAGGAAAATATTTGTCAAGAAGTACATTATCACGTTCATAGTATTGTATAACTGCATCTTTCATTGTCTGCGTATATTCTATTTCTAAGAAATCTTCTAGTTTTTCCAAATTTTTATTGTGTAACCAATCTTTAATATCTATATACAATATACTATCAGTTGTATGTTTCATCTCTTTTGGCCATTGACCAAACCTATATGGTGAATGACTTTGGCCTAACAAATGAGTCTTATCAAGTAATTTAATACATTGTAGTAATACTCCACGTCTTTCATACATTGGATCTTTTGTGTATAATCTAACTACTGGCAATGTTCGTGTAGTTATGTGATCATGGGAGTTAGTTATAATTGGCTTGCCATGCCAAGTGCTGTAATATTCTACAGTATCGTCAGTTTGATATTTGTTCTCTAGTATTGGCCCTATTGAATCATAATCTGGATCTTGTGGGTTGCGTTCAATAGCCTTATATGCATAAGCATTGAGTTTCTCTGAACGACAGAAGAATTGAAAATAATAAAATTTATCTGTATTAGTAACAATGTTACCAATAAAAAATTCACCGTGGAATCCACCAGGATACAATACAATGATACTTTTCATATTATTCTCTATAGTGAAATATCTTCAAGACCTGCCGCTCTGAGCTTAACAATGTTATTAATTTGGAATCCTTTAGCCTCTAGTGCTTTAATTATTCCAATGTACTTGTTTCGTACTAAACTAAAATCATTAATAAGATATTGTAAATCTACAATTTCTTGTTCACCATCTACAAATTTATCTGCATCACGTGAACTAAGTGCTTTGTTATAATTTTCTAAAAACTTACGAAATGTTCTGGCTCGTATTTTACGCATTTCTATATTAAGAAACTCAAGTATTGCCTCAACCTCTTGTAACTGGTTGAATCTATGTTCTACTATACCTGGCATTTCTCTACTATGCTTTTCTAGGATACCTTTCATACTGCATTCATACCGAGCCTCATCTATTTGTTTCTCATAATGAGCAATAGCAGGAACTATCTCTCCTAGATTTTCTGTTACTTTACGATACCACGTACTCATTAATACTCGTGCTCCTCATCATCATTATATTCTTCAACAAATTCATCTTCCTCTTCTTCTTCCGTAAAATGAGTATCTAATGCTTCAGCTAAGTATTCGCAATGATCTGCTATTTCTTTATAAGCTGGTTTAAGATCAAATCCAAAATCCTCCATATGATTTAAAGTTTTACGAGCCCATTCTAACTTATCTTTGTCTGCTATAAATTCTTGTGCTTCATCATATAAATTAAAAACAAACTCAAAATCTCCATCAGTTAAATTCATACTGTCTCCTCCTGTGTTGTTTCTTCAGTTTTCTCAGCATCAGCAACGTCATCATCATATTCTAACATTATTGTGTCTAATGCACCATTTTTATTTGCATTCCATGGTTTACGAAACATTTTAATTATTTCACCTGTTACAGGACTAGTGTATTCTAAACTGTTTCCACTTTTTACTAGCAAACCCTTCGCTTCAAAAAAGTCTGTTAGTCCGCTATGCACACTCATACCTGTTTCATATGGAATTTCAACTTGTACTGATTCAAATGGTTTTGCATAACGTGATTTCATTACTTTACACGCCGCTCTAATACCAAATACTTGACTAGTTTTATTTCCATCAGCATCTATTTTTAATTTAAGTTTCTTCATCGCAATAACGATACTTGATGCATATATAAATCCTTGTCCACCTGATATCTTATCATCTGGATCAAACATATCTTGCGATGCATATGTATGGTTAGTTGCTAGTAATCCTACGTTGTATTGTCCAAACATATTAACTGTGTTACGTACTAATGATGTTAGTGCTTTAGGTTTACGACCCATATCACCCTTCATGTCACCTTTTTGAAACTGGTCAACATCTGTTGGAGTTAGTAGCATACCTAATGAATCAACTACAAACAACACTTTAGGTCGCTCTTCTGATTCTGTCTCAGAATACTCTGCTTTGTAATCTTTCATAAAGTCACTAATTGTTTTAGCAACATCATCAATCATACTCATGTTTAATTTTAGTAGTTTTTCTGGTGTAGTGTCTACGTTTAGTGCATGGAGCCATTTCTCATCGAGTGCGTTTTCCGAATCAATAAGAATAACAAAAATGCCCTGGTCTTGTGCCGCTTTAACTACGTTACCTGCGGCAATAAATGATTTACCTGCACCGCTTTCGCCTGCAAGTACTGTTACTTTACCTAATGGAATGCCTTTATTAAAGTCATTACTAATAAGTTTGTTTAATGTGTAATTTCCGGTACTAATCCAAGTATCTGGGTCGTTGAATCCAACACTTAACCCAGGAACACTTTTAGTAATACTTTTTCGGAATTTACTTACGTCAAATGGTCTTGCCATAATTTTCTCCTTCTAAGAGTGGGGGATTTTACCCCCCACTAATTTATATTACTTATTGTTTTCTATTTCTAATAGCTGTCAATATGTCCTGAGCACTCGGTGTCTCAGTTGTAGGTGCCGCTGTAGCAGTAGCCATTTCTGGCTCTTTTGCTGGTGCCGCTTGAGCAACTGGTGCTGGTGTTGGTGCTGTCGCAACAACTGGTGCTGTTTCAACAACTGGTGCTGTAGGTGCTGGTGTTGGTGCAGGTTTTGCTCCTGTAACCAACGGTGCATCTACACCAAATGGACGATAGTAAGAACCAAAACGTGCTGGATCATACAACTGCCCATCAACACTTGCTTCGAACATTTCGAATATAGCATTTAGAGTTTCAGCGTCTGGTCTTTTAGGAAGATAATCATTTAGATTATACAAACCGTGTGTTGCAACTGCATCACGTTCTGTTTGATCTAAACTACGCTCCCTACGAGCCCAATTAGATGTGCTGTAATCAGCATACTGACCTTTGGTAGACTTTTTAACTGTAAAATCTGTACCTAGTTCATAGTCAGTTGGAATTTCCTGGAATTCAGGATCCATTAGTGCTGAACTGATAATTTTATAAATTTGAGGTGAAATCACAAAACGTCGAATTGGATTTTCAGGAACTGTGTCCTCTTGCAATTCGCTTTGTGTTACAAAACCTTGGAAGATGTACGAACGTTTCTTCCAATACTTACGACCCATGTCTTCCATAGTAGGGTCTTTAAACCAAGGACGAATCTCTGCGTGAACAGGACATTGTTCGCCCCACATTTCAACGCATGGAACTTGTACTGTTACAGGTTTAGTTTCGTCTTGACCTTTTACACCTGGAAAACTCAAACGAATCATTTGACGTTCTTTCCAAAAGAACGTATTACCTTCGTCTGCGTCAGGTAGGAAACGTAGTGTTGCACTAGTTCCTTCTGGAATATTCCAATGTGTGAAAATGGCGTTATCGCCAGTTGTGTTGGAGCTTGAGCTCCTAGATTCCTGTGCTTGTAGTTTTGCACGGATTTCTGCTAAAGATGCCATAATGTTTCTCCTTTATTAGCCTTTAATAGTTTTTCGTGTAACCTATTGATTACTTTTGCCTTTGTGTAGCATTTAGCTACTTTTGCCTTTAGTTGCCCTTACAGTATAACATTTATAGTACTCACTGTCAAGTACTTTTTAAGAAAAATTATGCAATTTTTCTTCGTATATCAAATAAAATTGATTCTGCAATATCTTCTACTTCTACTTCCTTGGAAGACGTTTTATAGTTCTTGTCAAGGTATTTTGTAATCTTATCGAGTAAAATAACATGCTGATTAGGCAGGTTATATAACTCACTTCCAAGATGACTTAGTATATTAAATGCTTCATCATTTTTACTCGATACAGCAAGGTAAGATAACATTGCACTTAGTTTTGCCATTACACCCATTCCACCTGAATACTTAATAGGATCTTCATTATCAGGATGTTCTGGATCATTTGGATCAAGAGTAAGTTTAAAATCTTCCTTGTTCTTTATCATATCATATAGTCTACTGATATATTGTTTAGTTAGATCTGTCATGCCGTCCCTTTCTTTTACAATACGAGCTACTGTTTCTAATACTGCGTCCATATTTGCAGTCTTAGTAAATGTATTATACATAAACTTGTTAGTTAAGTCAACCGATTCTTTATCATTTTCTTCTACAATTGCAGTAGTAGGGACCTGATAGTTGTTATAACCTCTAAGAGTCTGTAGACTCTTAACTGTATTCTTAAATTCTTTTAATTGTTCTTTAATTGTTTCAACAATGTGTTCATTTCCTTCGTTAACTAATTTGTTTGTACGCACATGTCTCAAAAATTGAGTACATTGTGCTACTTCTTCACATAATTTTATAATTGATTCACCAATTGCATCATATGGCGTTCCGCCATGACTTACATGGTTGGCCATAGCTTTAGCGCCTTGTAAATATTTTTGTGGGAATCTAAATCTTTCACCTGCACTATTTTCAATAAACAATGCTTTGATGTTACGTGATCTACTACCACGTACTTCTTCGTTAACACCTTTTGAATGCTTAATAATAAGTTTAGTGTTTTCTGGTAATTGAATATAACTTGTTTTAAGGCTACCTGTTGCAGGAGTATATCCTTCAGCAATAAAACCATCACCAAACTTAGATATAGTTATTGAATCAGTTGATTCAACTAGAGTTAATTCGCTTGGATCGTATTCTGCGTCTGCTTCCTCTTCAGATGCACCTTGTACAAGATGCCCTGGAATGTAACCTGATCTATTAAACATATCTTGTGGAGTATAAGTAACACTTCCTTCTCTGTTAATAGTATCAACTGCTTCTTGTCCTAAGCCAGCATACTCATCATCGCCTGAGTCTGAGAAAAACCAGCTCATAAAGTCTTTGAAACTTACTTTCTTTTCGCCTGCTTCAGTAACTGTTTCTTCTTTTTTATCACCTGCCCATTCATATCTTGGATCACCTGCTCTAAAACGTTTCCATGCTTCTGTATTGCCTTCTTTATCAGCATTTGTTACTTGCATTTTACGTGCTTCGGGATCTTCCTTAATACCTGATAATTCTTTTAATCTTTCAACTGCTTCTTTCATATCATATGCTTCCAAGTGTGCTACACCTGGTGCCTGCATACCTTGTTCGCTCCAATGAACCTCTTTACCAACTAGTTTACTAATTTCTTTTTCAAATCCAGTGTCTGTGTAAATTTCCCAAGGACCATTATGCTCGACATGTACTTGTGTGTAACCATCTTCATCTGTTTCAACTGTAACATCTGAAACTTCAATATAATCACTTTCCCACATCTCGTCTTCAATCCAACGACTATCACCTGCTAATTCAACTTCTTCTGGAAATACTGGCTCTTCATTAATTGGTTCTTCTTCAGTTGCTTCTGAATTAAAAATATTCCTATCACCTATTTCGTTGTTAGTTTTGCCATCACGTGGAATTTCAGTAGGTTCTCCATCTGGAATTTTACTTACGTCAAACTCACCTGCTGGTGAATTATCACCTCTTTGACGTTTAAGATCTGGATCTCTTGGATCCATACGTCTAAACGGATGAGAACCATGCTCTAGAGCAAAGTCTGGATACATTTCAACTGCTTTAGCATAAATGTCTGGATGTTCATTTTTTAATTTAGTTTTGTGTTCTGCGTTTGCTTCGTCAGTTAATCCTGCCATACGAGATTCCATATCGCCTGCCCACATTTCAAGTGACCATTGTTCTTTATCTTTATCAAGTTGCGGGTGCATACTTGCAAGACCATATT
>Ga0315334_10000208_pt1 | contig 38109 bp, 30 predicted proteins | sample M150034915metaG_FD_205555 | JGI IMG/M metagenome (GOLD analysis project Ga0315334, IMG submission 205555) | Ammonia-oxidizing marine archaeal communities from Monterey Bay, California, United States - M1 500m 34915 | ecosystem: Environmental > Aquatic > Marine > Intertidal zone | place: USA... | reverse complement strand
TACAGAATATATGTATTTGTAAATGAGAAGATTTTTGAACGTAACCATATTGTCCAATACAAAAATCATTTTTTTTAAGATCTGAAATACGATTGAGAATGTCCTTATTAATGTTCTGCTCATGTTCCTGTTGCCCAGGTATTACGACTTGAGGGTAGAGCATGCCATTTTCAAAGCTAGACTCGCGAAATTGTACACTATTATTTTGACAATAGGAAGATGTTATAAAGAGCAGTCCGAATAGTGTTACAATGGATTTCATGTGGTTTTGAATTCCTATTAAATAGGATATATCACTAATATAACGAAATTTCATACCAAAATTTAAGTAAGCCTTAAATTTCTATCAACCTTAAATTGGCAAATCGTAGAAGAACGGTTTTAGCGCCGTGATGCGGAAAAAAAATAGTGGCCTTTTTGTCGGCCCCCGCACCTTCTAATTTTGTCACTTTTCCTTTGCCAAATCTGTCGTGTTCCACATTATAGCCAACTTTTAGATATAAAGCCCCTGAACCTTTAATTGTCGTTTCTGAAATTGCCTTTTTTATTGGTTTTAATGATTTTGATTTGAATCCTTGATTCAGTGCATGAATACCTTTGTTTTCAAAGCTCCCTCTCACTTTAGATAAAGACCTCCCTCTCCCACGAACGGGATCCTCGTGGAGTAAAAAACTACCTTCAATCTCGTCAATAAATCGACTGGGCTCTGCAGTTATTAAATTTCCCCATAAGAAACGAGAGGTAGCATAAGACAGAGTACAGGTCTCTTCAGCTCTTGTAATTGCCACATAAAACAAACGTCTTTCTTCTTCAAGGTCGGATCGAGAACCCAAAGACATTTGAGAAGGAAACAAATTCTCTTCAAGACCTACCAGATACACATGTGGAAATTCCAGGCCTTTACTGGAATGAATGGTCATTAATGTTACGTGGTTCAATACCTCATCTTCATTTTTAATATCTGCATCTGTGAGAAGCGCAATATCCATCATGAATTCCGATAAATATTTGGATCTGTCGTCAGTTTGATCCGCGACAAAAGAGTTAATTCCGGAGAGTAATTCCTCAATATTCTGGTAGCGTTCAACCTCTTCAGGCCCTTTGTCTTTTTCTGTATATAATTCTTTTAATACTCCAGTAGTTTTAGCGATATGTTGCGCCAGAGTATAGGCATCTGTACTTTGAATTTGTGCCGCGAAGCTACTGATCATTGTTGTGAACGCTGCCATTTTAGATTTAGTACCGTTGTTAATTGAAACAGGATACTGACCAAAATCTGTCATTACTTCCCACGCGCTTACTTTATACTCGTTGGCTGCAATGATTATTTTCTGAAATGATGTTTGACCAATTCCGCGTTTTGGGTAATTTATTATTCGCTTTAGTGCTTCTTCATCATTGTGGTTTGCCGTTAACCTGAAATAACCCAGTAAGTCTTTTATTTCTTTTCGTTGATAAAACGAAAGACCTCCATATATTTTATAAGGAATATTTAATTTGCGCAACGATTCTTCGAAAGAACGGGATTGTTTGTTCGTTCTGTACAAGATTGCGAAATCATTGAATGAGAGGCCATCATTTTCACTTTTCTCACTTATTTTTTTCGTGATCACTTTTCCCTCTTCATTGTCTGTTAAGGTTCGAATAACGCGTATTTTTTCACCTTCATCGTTAGCAGTCCAAACAATTTTCTTTATTTGGTCTTTATTTCTTGCTATTACACCGTTTGCTGCCTCAACAATATTCTTGGTGCTCCTGTAATTTTGTTCCAGTTTGAAGAGTTTAAAATCAGGATAATCTATCTTGAAATTTAAAATATTTTGAATGTTGGCGCCACGAAAAGAGTAAATGCTCTGAGCGTCATCGCCAACAACACAGATGTTCTCGTATACTGCAGCCAGCTTTTTGACAATTAAATATTGTGCGTAGTTGGTGTCTTGGTACTCGTCAACTAAAATGTATTGAAATTTCTGCTGGTAATAGTTAAGAACATCCGGAAAGTCGCGAAGTAGCACATTTGTCTGATAGAGTAAATCATCAAAATCCATAGCGCCTGCTTTCCTGCATCTGTTGGCATATGTTTTATATACCCTTGCCATTTCAGGTCGCTTTGCCAACTTATCTTCCATCTCAATTTCCGGATTAGTAGCATAGGATTCAGGAGATATCAGACTGTTTTTTGCCGAGGAAATTCTTCCGAGAACGTTTCCAGTCTTATAGGCTTTGTCGTCTAAACTAAATCCCTTAATTATATCTTTTAATAAGGCCTTTGAGTCTTGTGTATCGTAAATTGTAAAATTACTCGGATACCCCAGTCGGTCTGAATTATACCGAAGTATTCTTGAGAATACCGAGTGAAAAGTGCCCATGGTAATATTTCTAGCATCACCTTCTCCCACAATGTCAGCAATGCGCGCAGTCATTTCGCGAGCAGCCTTGTTTGTAAATGTGAGCGCCATGATATTGAATGGGTCAATTCCTTCTTCTACCATGCGTGCAATTCGATATGTTAAAACACGTGTTTTGCCGGATCCTGCACCTGCAATAACCATAGTTGGACCGTGAATGTTTTTCACTGCTATAACCTGACTCTCATTTAGTTTGTCGAGATAACTCATTTAAATCTGTTGTTCAAATTTGTGGATACGTTTGACTTAGAGAGGTTGATAAAAGTCACGTTTTTACACTAATACAAATGTAGAAAATTCATTCTAAAAATCCATTTCATTCACGGATAAAAAGAAATGAAAAAGCATTTTAGGATTTGATGCATCGAAAATTTAAATGATTACTTTTGTGAGCTATTGAAATTAAATGTTGACGGTATGGGTCATGAAATTAAACCGGGAGTTGCAACTGGAGATGATGTTCAGAGAATTTTTGCGCATGCCAAAAAGAATGGTTATGCACTTCCCGCAGTAAATGTAACGAATACGAGTACTGTTAATTCAGTTATAGAGGCGGCTGCAAAATTAAATTCGCCTGTTATTATACAGTTTTCGAGTGGTGGAGCTCATTTTTTTGCCGGAAAGGGCTTAAAAGATGATGGCTTTAAAGCGAGTATTGCAGGGGCCGTATCGGGAGCGAAGCATATTCATGCTCTTGCCGTGTTATACGGAGCTGTTGTAATTTTGCATACAGATCATGCTGCCATGAAATTACTCCCTTGGATAGATGGATTACTGGATGCAGGTGAAGAATATTTCAGAGAAAATGGAAAGCCATTGTATAGCTCTCACATGATTGACCTATCGGAAGAACCGATAGAAGAGAATATTTCGATTTGTAAAAAATACCTTGAAAGGATGCGCAAAATGGGAATGACTCTGGAAATTGAATTAGGCATTACGGGTGGAGAGGAAGATGGTGTTGATAATACTGATGTGGATACGTCAAAATTGTACACGCAACCTGAAGAAGTCGCATATGCTTATGAAGAATTAATGAAGATCAGTGATAAGTTTACGGTGGCTGCTGCCTTTGGCAATGTACATGGGGTGTACAAACCAGGTAATGTTCAGTTAACACCTAAAATATTAATGAATTCTCAGAAACATATTCAAGATAATTACAATACCGGATCCAATCCAGTTGATTTCGTATTTCATGGCGGGTCTGGATCAACGGTTGAAGAGATCAGAGAGGCGATTGGTTACGGTGTTATAAAAATGAATATTGACACGGATCTGCAATTTGCTTTTACGGATGGTTGTCGCGATTATTTTGAAGAAAAGATGGAGTACTTGAAGACGCAAATTGGCAATCCTGAAGGTGAAGAGCTTCCTAATAAAAAATACTACGATCCACGTAAATGGATCAGAGAGGGTGAAATTACATTCATGAATCGACTGGAGAAAGCCTTTCAAGATTTGAATAACGTGGATTCTTTGGCAAAATAGAACAATACAATTACTAAATTCGGAGTTGATTACAAGCCGTAATGGCAATGAATTGAATAAAAAATGATTAATGGGTTGGTTTAAAAGAGATAAGGAAGGCATTACAACATCTACCAAGGAGAAGAGAGAAACTCCCGAAGGGCTATGGGAGAAATGTTCTAATTGCAAGACAATATTCTCAGCAGATGATCTTTTGAAGAACGTTTATGTTTGTGACAGATGTAATCATCACGAGAGAATTGGTTCTCAAGAATATTTTCAGATCATTTTTGATGATGGGAAGTATCGTGAGCTCAGTGTAAATCTGGTATCAAGTGATCCTTTAAAATTTGAGGATACCAAGAAGTATTCGGATCGAATTAAAGCGAGTCAGAATAAAACGGGACTCAAAGATGCTATAAGAACAGCTAAAGGAAAGCTCAATGGTGAAGTATTTATAATATCTGCAATGGACTTTTCTTTCATTGGTGGCTCTATGGGGTCGGTGATGGGAGAAAAGATTTCCCGGGCTATTGATGAGGCAATCAAATGTAAGTGCCCGTTTATGATCATCTCCAAATCAGGGGGGGCTCGAATGATGGAGGCAGGATTATCTTTAATGCAAATGGCAAAAGTTTCAGGTAAGCTGGGGCAACTATCCGAGGCAAAACTCCCATACATTTCTTTATTAACGGATCCAACAACTGGAGGTGTGACGGCTTCTTTTGCTATGCTGGGGGATATTAATATTGCAGAACCGGATGCTTTAATTGCTTTTGCCGGGCCCAGGGTTGTTAGGGAAACGATAGGCAGAGTCCTTCCGGATGGCTTTCAAAAATCTGAATTCTTGATTGAACATGGCTTCCTGGATTACATTGTGGAACGACCTCAGTTAAGGGAAACTCTGGCTTTATCTTTGAAGCTATTTAAATCCTAATTAATTCACTATCTTTGCACCGTCGAATGTCGGCATACATAAAAATCATTTAAAAAATATTGGAATGTATTTAGATACAAAAGAGAAAAAAAAGCTTTTTAAGAAGCATGGTGGAGCAGAAACGAATACCGGTTCTGCTGAAGGGCAAGTAGCACTTTTCACTTATAGGATTAACCACCTTACTGAACACTTGAAAAAAAATCGCAAGGATTATGGTACACAAAGAGCTTTGCAGCTCTTGGTAGGTAAGCGCCGAAGCTTGCTTGATTATTTGAAAACAAAAGATATTGAGCGGTACCGTTCAATTGTTAAAGATCTTAGCTTGCGTCGTTAAGATGCCAGCGGTATATATTGAGGGGCAGTCGGATAGTTATCGAGTGCCCCTCTTTTTTAATAAAATGTAAATAAATAAATATGAATATAGGAATAACAAAGTCCATCACTACGGGAGGTAAAGAAATCTCTATTGAGACTGGTAAATTAGCGAAACAAGCTGATGGTTCGGTAGTGTTACGAATGGGCGACACAATGATTCTTGCAACAGTAGTTGCAAATAATGACGCTAAAGAAGGAGTAGACTTTCTGCCCCTTACTGTAGATTACAAAGAGAAATTCGCCGCTGACGGTAGGATACCGGGTGGGTTTTTTAGAAGAGAGGCTCGTCCTTCGGAGCGAGAAATTCTGGTTATGCGAATAGTAGATAGAGCCATAAGGCCTTTATTTCCAGATGATTTCCATGCGGAAGTTCAATTAATGATGCAACTAATTGCATACGATGGTGTAAACAGTCCTGATGCTTTGGCTGGTTTTGCGGCTTCCACTGCAATTGCAGTTTCAGATATTCCATTTAATGGTCCAATGTCTGAAGTTCGAGTAGGAAGAGTAGATGGTAAATTTATCATTAATCCTACCCTAGAAGAAATGGCAATATCAGATCTTGACTGTATGATTGCAGGAACGATCGACAATATCGTTATGGTGGAAGGTGAAATGCTTGAAATTTCTGAAGAAGAAATGGTCGAGGTTATTAAAATTGCACACGAATCGATTAAAGCACAATGTCAGTTCCAATTGGATTTGGCTGCTGAGATTCCATCATCATCTCCAAAAAGAGAATACTCTCATGAAGATCACAACGATGAAGTTCGTGAAAAAGTAATGGCATTTGCTTACGATAAGTGTAAAGCGGTAGCAGTGCAAGGTTTGGCTTCTAAAGAAAAAAGAGCTGAGTTATTTGGAGCTGTTAAACAAGAATATATCGAATCTCTTTCTGAAGAAGATTTAGCTCTGGAACAAAAATACATTTCTGTATACTTCAAAGCTGCGATGAAGAGAGCTGTTCGAGATACAATGTTAAATGACAATATCCGTTTGGATGGTCGTAAGTTTGACGAGGTTCGTCCGATATGGGCTGAAGTTGATTACTTGCCAACTGCGCATGGTTCTGCTGTGTTTACTCGAGGTGAGACTCAATCATTAATGACTTTAACACTTGGTGGTAAGATGGATGAGCAAAGAATTGATGACGTTACCTTTACTGGTACTGTTCCTTTCATGTTGCACTACAACTTCCCTCCATTTTCCACTGGGGAAGCAAGAATGTTACGAGGTACTTCTCGCCGCGAAATTGGACACGGAAACTTAGCTCTGAGAGCTTTGAAACCAGTTCTTCCTGCTGATAATGCGTATACTATTCGATTGGTGTCTGAAATTTTAGAATCAAATGGTTCTTCATCAATGGCAACTGTTTGTGCTGGTACGTTAGCATTAATGGATGGCGGCGTTCAAATTAAAGCTCCAGTATCTGGTATCGCAATGGGACTGGTAGCTGAAGGAGGTAAATTTGCTGTTTTATCCGACATACTTGGTGATGAAGATCACTTGGGTGATATGGATTTTAAAATTACCGGTACCGAAAAAGGTATTACCGCATGTCAAATGGATATCAAAGTAGATGGCTTGCCTTATGAGATTTTGATCCAGGCACTCGAGCAGGCGAAAGAAGGGCGATTGCATATCTTAAACAAGATAACGGAAACTCTTGCTGAGCCAAATAAAGAATTCAAGCCTCAAACGCCACGTATCGAAGCATTCAATGTGCCTAACGATATGATCGGTGGAATTATAGGGCCTGGTGGAAAGATCATTCAGCAATTACAAAAAGACACGAACACAACGATCACTATTGAAGAATTAGAATCTGGTGAGGGACGCGTTCAGATCATGTCTAATAATGCTGATGATATGGCAAATGCTGTTAGGTCAATTAAATTGATCGCTTTTCCTCCACAAGTAGAGGAAGGAGCAACATATGAAGGGAAAATAAAATCACTTCAGGCATATGGTGTTTTTGTAGAGATTCTTCCTGGTACAGATGGTTTGATCCATATATCAGAATTTTCGCACGAACGCGTTACTAAAATGGAGGATGTTTGTAAAGAAGGAGACATCGTTAAATTTAAAGTTGTCAGCAAAGATCCTAAGACCAGAAAGTGGAAGCTTTCAAGGAAGGTTCTTCTTCCCAAGGAAGAGACAGCTGTGGAAGAATAAAACAAGTAAAAAATTTCCAAATATTTAAGAGTGCGATTCTTTATGGGGTCGCACTTTTTTTTGTTTATACGATTAAAAGTTAAATATTCACTCTTTAACTTTTCACTTGGGTGAAATTATTGTCTATATTTGATCAAAATTGATATGCACAAGCAATGGCAAGCAAAAGACTACTAAAAAAGAAAGTTAGAAGAATGGTAATCGAAATCCTCAACGATTGCGATTATATTATTGTCAATAATGGAAGTCATGCCAACAAGGCGGATAAGCTTATCGATGAAGCTGTTGATTTTCACGATGAGGTCATTGCAAAGATTAGCGGTGCGAATTCAAAAAAAGAGTTTAATTCCATAAAGGAATCCCTAAATAAGAGTGAAGTGGACTTTGTTAAGAAGTTGAATGCTCTGAACTAAACAAAAAATATTATTTTAGAGCGTCCATCGTTGATGGACGCTTTTTTTATTTAATATGGAGAAGTTGAATCTAAAGCCGTGGATAATAGCAATAGCTTTATTCGCGTTTGCAACTGCACTATTGCTCGCTCCAAAAGACGATGCATCCGAATCAACTTTTTGGTATGCTTTAGCCTTGGGAGCTCTAATGGTTACATTTTGGCTGTTCGATTTGATTCCAATATATGTAACAGCTTTGTTTCCTTTTGTTTTGGGTATTCCATTGGGAGTTCTAGAGTCATCTGATTTAACTGCTGCATACGGGCATAAATATATTTATTTATTTTTTGGAGGGTTCATGCTTTCATTGGCCCTGGAAAAATGGGATGCACACAAACAAATCGCCGAAAGAATAATTAGGGTCGTGGGAGCTTCTAAAGCTCGAATTATTTTAGGTTTCTTATTGAGTACCTGGCTTCTTAGTATGTGGATATCAAATACTGCAACGGCATTAATGATGTTACCGATGGCCTTGGCTATCTTGGCGAATATAGAGAAAGAAGTGAAGTCCAAATTCTCGGTGTTTCTGCTGTTAGCTGTGGCATATGGGGCAAGCATAGGAGGGATGGCAACTTTAGTCGGGTCTCCTCCAAATATTTTAATGGCCGGTTTGATCGCAGATAAACACGGGATTGTTGTAGACTTCTTTTCATGGATGAAAGTTGGTTTACCTTTGAGTACTTTGATGCTATGCCTGGTGTTTACCTTTTTTTATATTTTTCTGGGAAAGGAAAGAAGAGAAAAAATTCAAAAAGAACCGCAACCAAAGAAGAAATGGACCAAAAATCAAGTACGCGTATTACTTCTATTCTTGTGTATTGTTGTTCTTTGGTCTTTTAGAGGGCCATTGGTACAGATGACCGGTATTCATTATACCGACGAAGGTGTTGCCGTGTTAGGAGCAATATTATTGTTCTTTATTCCTGGTTCTAACCGAGGTGAAAAGCTGCTTAAATGGAAAGACACGATAAAACTGCCATGGGGAATATTGATACTTTTTGGTGGAGGTATGGCGTTGGCTAAAATGCTGGAAATTAATGGTGTTATTGATCAGTTGACATTTATGTTTCAGCAATATTCGGATACATCATTAGCAATATTACTGAGTGTGCTGGTTCTTATTGCAATTTTTGGAACTGAGATAATGTCCAATATGGCACTTGTGTCAGTTTTTGTTCCGTTAGTTGCAGATTTTGCTCTGGATACTCCATATTCAATATTGCAATTATGCTTGCCAATTACATTGGCCGCAAGCTGTGCTTTTATGCTCCCGGTTGGTACTCCTCCAAATGCGATAGTATTCTCGTCTAATCAGCTAAAAATTAGTGAGATGGCAAGAACTGGACTTGTTCTGAATTTGGTGGGTGTATTTGTTGTTGTTCTATTTTCACTATTATTTATTTAATTTTTTGCATGATCATACTTCTTTCACCGGCAAAATTAATTGATACTTCAAAGCAATTAAAAACTTCCAGATGTTCGGAACCGATATTCATTTCGGAGGCAGACAATTTAATTGGCAAACTACGTAAATTTTCTGTAAATAAAATAGGCAAGCTTATGCATTTGTCTAAGGATTTGGCACAGTTGAATCATAAGAGATACAATGAATGGGATTCTTCCATACAATTAAACGATAAGAACGGCCATGCAGCGGCTGTTTTTAATGGCGAAGCGTATCGAGGTCTGGATGCAACTTCAATGAATACTGTGGAATTGAAGGTAGCTCAGGAAAAGGTTCGAATCATATCGGGTGTTTACGGCATTCTAAGGCCACTTGACATCATTTACCCTTACCGACTCGAAATGGGAACAAAGTGGGCTGTAACACCTTCTAAAAGTAATTTATACAAATTTTGGGAAACGAAAATTGCTGAAGCCATAAATTCAGAAAATGGAGATGGTGTTGTGGTGAATTTGGCATCGAATGAATATTTCAAAGCAATAGACAAACAAACACTAAAAGCTAAAGTGATTACCCCCATTTTTAAAGAGCTCAAAAATGGCAAATACACTATAATAATGGTGTACGCTAAAAAAGCGCGCGGATTGATGACCAGATACATTGTGGATAATAACATTTCAAATCCGGCTGAAATGAAAAAGTTCAATAGGGAAGGCTATAAGTACGACGATGATCAGTCAACTGAAAATGAGTGGGTGTTTACGCGTTAGTTGCTCTTCTTTTGCTCCATTGAAAAAATGAATTTTCAATCTTTTTGCCTTTATCGTTTGGAACCAAGACAAAAGCTGTTGGTTATATGCACCCAATCTGATTAAAAAAAATATAATCTGTTCTACCCTTTAACTCGCTCAACATATACCCCTGTTCTGGTATCTACTTTAATTGTCTCGCCGGTATCAATGAATAAAGGCACTCTTACTTCAGCACCAGTAGCAATAGTTGCCGGTTTCATGGTGTTTGTAGCCGTATCTCCTTTTATTCCGGGTTCCGTATATGTTACTTCCGAAACAATATATAAGGGTAAATCAAGAACTAGAGGTTCTTCTTCTTCTGCGTGGAATAATATATTGCAGATCATACCTTCAATAAGGAATTGAGGCTTTTCCACCATTGTATTTTGAATATTTACCTGTTCGTAATTTGAATTATTCATAAACACATAAGTATCGCCTTCTTGATACAAATACTGATATTCTCGATTTTCAATTCGTACAACTTCAATTTTATGACCAGCAGAAAAGGTAAAGTCGAGAACTTTACCTGATTCAATCTGACGCATTTTTGTTCTTACAAATGCAGGTCCTTTTCCCGGTTTGACATGTTGAAATTCGATGATTTGAGCCAGTTTTCCATTATGATTGATACACAATCCATTTTTTATGTCAGATGTTGTAGCCATGCTTTATTTTTAATAATTGGGGCTAATATACCTATAAAATTCCTTTAGTTTCTTTCAGAACAATCTGAATATTATCATATTTGTGCTATGAAGTGGAAAGAATTTATCAATCAGGATTTCGATATTGTCGGGGGAATAACTATTCATTTGGATCAGATACTTTTTGCCAGTCTTATTTTATTGGGGACATGGACGGTTTTAGCAGTATTAAGAAGGGCAATAACCAGACCTACCTTCATTATTGATAAAATTGGAAAGAAACGTCGAGTAACGATTTTTCTTATTACAAAATATATAGGATGGTTTGTAAGTGTATTTGTCAGCCTCAAAGTTGTAGGAATAAACCTTACGGCTCTTATGCTGGGTTCTACCGCGGTACTTGTAGGTTTGGGACTTGGGCTTCAGAATATTTTTAAAGATCTGGTATCTGGTTTGTTTTTACTTTTTGAAGGTTCTATAAAAATTGGTGATGTGATCGAGGCAGATGGAGTAGTTGGAAAAGTTATGGAGATTAACCTTCGCAGCTCAGAGGTCATGACTAGAGATGATGTTATTATCATTATACCAAATTCTAAATTCATTGCAGAAAAAGTGGTTAACTGGTCTCACGATAGTGATAAAGTAAGGTTTACCGTTGATGTAAATCTGGCTTACGGTTCTGATGTTGAAAAGGTTATATCCTGTCTGAACGAGACTATGTTATCGAATGAAATGATTTCGGTTTCACCAAAACCATTTGTACGGTTTTCGAATTTTGGTGAATCAGCTCTTGAGTTTCAAATGATGTTTTGGTCAAAAAATACGTTTAGAATAGAGAATATTAAATCCGATTTAAGGCGTACTGTGTATCAAAAACTCAAAGAAAATGGCCTGGCAATACCTTTTCCACAACGTGATATTCACATTAAAGGAATAGATCGAATGATAGAGCTCAAAGGAAGAGAAAATGAAGATTAAGATTGTTTAAATATTATAGCAGCCCTTTAGATCTCATTCGAGCTTCAAATTCGTTGGCATGGTTGAAATGAACAAAAAGAAAATCCCCTTGTTCCTTTTGCGTTGGATCTTCTTCTCGTACCAGTTTAAATTTGGCAATGCCGTACTGAATATAGTTCAGTTCAGCGAAGTACGCGAGCATTTTTGGTTCATTTTTCGGGTCAATTTCGATTTGAACAATAGGTAAATGCTCCTTAATAATGGGTCTTAATTCATTAAATACAATTTGCTCGTATCCTTCAATATCACATTTTATATAATCTAATTTATCCAGTCCAGATAGTAATTCACTTCCTTTAACAACTTCAACATCTTTTGTTTTATAGTTGCTTTGTTCTTCTTTCGATTCTGATATATGTGGTAAACCGGTGCGGATCATCCCATCTGTTTCGGGAAGAACCATTGTTACCGTTCCATTTTCATTTCCCAGGGCACAGTTATGAATAGTGACATTTTTATACGAGCCAATAAAATGGCTGAGCACTTTATAAAATGCTTCGACAGGTTCAATGCAAATGACCTTGCCCTTTTTTGCGATTCTGGCAAAGTTTTTTGAGAAATAACCCAGATTTGCACCAATGTCAACTATTGTATAATCACTTTGTATAAAAAAGCGCACAGCATAGTGGTATTTGAATCGCGCATCATTTTTCAAAAAGCCAAGGTAATAGAGTAAATAGAAGCCGCGATGCAAGGTTTTTAAATAAGACCTTTGACGGAGTAATTTGAAGAGAATCCTTTTTATAAATACAAGCATATAGACTTAATTGGCGACACCGAATTTAAACTTTTTAGTACATATTGTTGATAACAATAAATAAAATGTGTAAATTACATTATGGTACATTCAGTAATAACTGAATTTATACCAACTTCGAAAGAAGGACCCATGTGGACGAAATTGATGCTTAAAATTTTATTTTAAGGAGAGACTTAAGAGTAGGATGTAAGGCCGCACTGATATTGCATCAGAAGAGGAAGTACCCAAACAGCGGAATACAGATCACTTTGGCAATCCTAAACGTGTTATGTGAAGCCTCATTTAACCAACCACATGGGTTTTTTATTTCAAAAAAATAAGTGGAGTCCAATTCAATTATTATTACCTGCAGATTACGGAATTTTATTTTACATAGTTGCAGATGCCTTTCTGGTTATCTTACTTATAAGTATTTTACAATTCTATAAGTAATTAAGGAACAAAAATCAAAGCAATGCTTCAATAATTTTCTCCATAGAGAACCCTTCGGCTTCCGCACGGTAATTTCGAACAAGTCGATGGCGTAAAATTGGTTTGGCCATAGCCTTAACATCTTCAATGTCCGGAGAATATTTCCCATTGATGACAGCATGGCATTTCGCACCAATAATTAAAAACTGTGATGCTCTTGGTCCGGCACCCCAGGTAATGAAATCTTTTGTAACTTGAGGCGCAGTTGCATCTGAAGCACGTGTTTTTGCCACAAGTTTTACTGCGTACTCCAGAACATTATCAGCAACCGGAATTCTTCTTATCAATGACTGGTATTTGTTTATGTCTTCGTCGCTAAGAATCTGTTGTAGCTCCACTTTTTGATCTGTGGTAGTTGATTTAACTATAGCGACTTCTTCGGCATAAGATGGGTAATCAACCCAAATGTTGAACATAAACCTATCCAGCTGTGCTTCGGGAAGGGGATAGGTTCCTTCTTGTTCAATAGGATTTTGTGTGGCCAGAACGAAAAATGGTGAAGCAAGCTGGTATGTTGTGCCCGCAGCAGTTACGGATCGTTCTTGCATGGCTTCCAGTAATGCCGATTGTGTTTTGGGCGGAGTTCTGTTGATTTCATCCGCCAGGATAATATTTGAGAACAAGGGGCCCTTCAAAAATTTAAAGCTCCTCGATTCATCCAGAATCTCAGATCCAATAATGTCAGAGGGCATAAGATCTGGTGTGAACTGGATTCTTTTAAAGCTAAGGCCAAGACAATCCGAAATTGTATTAACAAGCAGTGTTTTTGCAAGTCCCGGAACTCCAACCAGTAAGCAGTGTCCTCTGGAAAACATGGAAATCAGAACCTGATCGACAACATCTTCCTGTCCAACTATTACCTTATGAATTTCGTTTTTTAAACTATTATAATGACCAACTAGTTGATCAATTTCTGCCTTATCCGACATATTGCGATTAATTTGAGTGAACTAATATAGTATTATTGCATCAACCAGTCATTTTTGAATTCGCATTTTTGGTAATCGTCGTCGATTCTAATAAATGCATTGCCGATCTTTGATTGTATCCAATCGTTTATTACCATTTGTTTTTTTTCGTTCTCAGCGGCCCGTGTAATTAAAGAGTAATCATCTTTTAAATTCGCGCGGTGTGCGAGCTTTCTATCCATCAGTCGTACAATTCGTACGCCTTGCTTACGTTCATACATGTTCGTGTATAAATTAGGTTGTGAAATATCACCTTTTTCCATGTTGTCGGTTAACAGATAGATTTGTTGATCCACCTGATTAAGGTCTTCCATATCCCATGTTTGTTCTCCGGTTATTGGGTTTGTTATAATGCCTTTGTTTTGTTTTGTCATTTCATCATTGGAATATTCAATTACCGCTTGACCCCAGGATATATCTCCATTATTTACTCTTGTATAGCAAGAATCCATGCGGAAGGCAGCTTTCTCTATAGCTGTGTTATCGAATTGAGGTATGATCAATATATGCTGACAGGTATAATCATCGCCCAATCGTTCGATCAATTTTACTATATGATATCCGTATGTGGATTCAAATACTTCGGAAATATCACCTTCTGCGAGATTGTATACGGCAGCTTCAAATTGAGGTACCATCATACCTCGAGTTGCAATTATTTCACCGCCTTTATTCGCACTTCCTGGATCCATGGAATGGATTCTTGCTTGCGTTGAGAACGCTTTACCTTCTCGCACAATATTCTTTCGTATATCAGACAGATGCTCGAATGCTCTAATCTTATCTTTCTCTGTAATTCTAGGATAGATAACAATTTGTTGAAAGCTCAATTGCGCGTTAATTAAAGGAATGCTGTCGATATGCTTTTGGTTAAAGAACTTTTTAACTTCTCTCGGGGTAACAGAAACCTCAGTGGTAATTTGTCTTTCCATCTCTTGTGCAAGCAGCTGGTCTTTAATAATAGGTCTGAATTCCTTTTTAATTTGTGTTACTGTTTTACCATAAAATTCTTCCATTTTCTGGCGGCTACCGATCTGATTCTCTATAATTCGAAGTCTGTTTTCCATTTCTGCATCAACCTGTGGGTCTGTTACTTCAATACTGTCCAGCTTGGCTTGGTTAAGAAGTAAATGCTGGTACATAATTTCTTCAAGAATTTGGCAATCTATTTCAGGAACCAGTGTAACTCCTGCCTGAATAGCCTGTAATTTCTGTGCTTCTATATCCGACACCAGAATAATATTATCGCCGATTTGAGCAATGATTTTATCAATTGTTTTGGATCCTTGTGCAATGGCAAACTGTCCAAGAAAAAGAAATATACTAGTTGTTAATAATAATTTCATGCTTCGATATTATGCGTTGAATTAGTTTGTTTTCGTTTTTTGTTTTCAGGTCCTGTAATCGGCTTGCAATGATTATTTCCTTTATTTCCTTTTGTAAAAAATCGATCGGTGGCGCTTCATCCTTTAATTTAAAGTCTATAACGTTGAGAAAGTATGTAAAATTGTTATCCGAAAAATATGTTTTTGTTCTGTTTAAAACGATGTTATCAATGTTGTATTTTGCTAGAGGAATGTCTTTTGTCAGTACCTGAAAATATTCCCAGGTGGAATCATTGAAATAGTAATCCTCGGCATAAAGTTTAGCATAAGAATTCACTTCTAATAGATCTTTATCATTTTTTAACATGTACGATAGGTGAACGTTTTTTGATTTAAAATCCAGATTCTTTGGGATTTTAAGATACAATGCCTTAATGATGTAATCGTGTAAGATGAATTCATCCTTTTGAGAATTGTAATATTTTTCAATTTCTGCTTGTGAAACAAACGTATCTAACGATTTTTTCAGCTCTATTTCTTCGATATGGTATTTTGCAAGCTCTCCCGAAAACAATTCCGACCGCAATTTTATCAGGTTCCAGCTTTCGGGATATTCCAATTTTAATTCATTTTTGAACGCCTCATTTTCACACCATTCTTCGATAAACTTATTGTATTCCTCTTTGTTTTGTGCGTTGTAACCCAAGTGTTTCATTAGGATTTGGGCATCATTTTCGGTTAATTCAACAGTATCTACTTTAGCTAAAACGGATTCATTTTCGCTGCAGCTGACAAGCGAATAAAAACAAAACAGGCTGGCCATCAAGCCAGCCCGATAATTATATTTGGTTAGCTTACTCACCTATGGAGTAAAGTACGTTGTCGTATATAGTAACCGTATGCTGTTCATTGAGCTCTGTCAGCCAATTCTTTTCTAAATAGTTTTGATAATCGGATGTTACCGCTCCTTTTGATTCCGAAAATTCCTTTTGTGTCGGATCCAATTTTTCATTCACAACAATAATATAAAATTTACCATCTACCTCATACGGGGCATTTAATCCGGCTCCAAGCTCTCTATCCTTAAGATAGGATGTTCTGTTGATATCCAACTTATCATTCCTGTACCTAATGTTGAGCTCTGAGTCTTTATTTATCTCAGAAATGACACCTGCCGACTGAATTGTATCATTTTGCAGTAATGCATATGCTGCAGTTGCATGTTCATCAGAATAACATTCAAAAATTTCAGCATCAACTCTATTTCCCCATCTGTAGTTAGCCTTGTTTACTTCATAAAACTGCTGCAGTCCGACCGTGTCTTTCATGGCTTTATTCCACACCATGTCTGACATTACTTCATACAATAGTATTCCATCATGATATTCCGTGATGAGTGCTTTGAAGGCTGGATACTTCACAGTAAGCTTGGATTCTTCATAAGCCAATATTTCCTTCTTCTGCCACATTGAATATTGTTTATTTACAACAATTTCATTCTTTTCCTGGCGCACACCTCTGTAATTCGATTTTAGAAACTGTGCAAAATCGATTTCGTTGAAATTCAGGCCATCCAGTGTGAAAAGAGTTTTGTTACTCGTCAATAGAGAAGGGTCAAAATTACCACTGTAATAAGTTGAATCAAGATTTTCGTAAAACCATTTCAATCCTTTTTTACTCTTGTCTTTAAAAACATACTCTTTCTTTAGCTTTTCTACAAAAGAATTTTGAGTTGTTTTTGAGCGTAAATCTTTTGAAACTTTTGTCTCCAGAGTTTTACGCATTGATTCGTAAGATTCTACATCTTGCCAGCTTAGTCTCTTAATTATATGCAAGCCAAACGCGGTACGAACTGGCTCGCTGTAGTCCCCATCATTTTCTAATGCGAATGCCGCTTCTTCAAATTCAGGGACCATTCGTGTAGTTGTTCCTGTTCCAAAAGCCGGAAGTACACCCTTTTTGTTTTTTGACGAAGGATCATCAGAATATTTACTTGCGAGATCATCAAAATTACCACCGTTTTTCAATAGTAGGTAGATTTCATTGATTTTCGCTACTGATGACTTCACAACTTCCTCATTTGCTTTTTTATCTACTGCAACCATAATATGGGCCGTTTCAATTGTTCCTCTTGCTGCACGCTTATCGGTAACTTTTAATATATGGTATCCAAACCTGGTCCTGAATGGATCTGAAACACCCCCAACCTCTGTCTTATAGGCCATATCTTCAAAAGGATAGACCATTTGAAACGCTGTGAAGAAGCCTAGATCACCTCCATTACTTGCAGCCGAAGGGTCTTCGGAGCTGCCTTTTTCTTTAGCCACAACTGAAAACTCTTCTCCCGATTCGATGCGTTTCTTTAATTTAAGGAGTTTATTGTATGCGGCCAATGTATCTTCTGCAACAGCGTTTGAACTAACTTTGATTAAAATGTGTGACGCTCTAACTTCATTTAATGTTCTATCATATGCTTCAGTTACCAAGGATTTATTTTTGGTGGAATCGATTAAATAGGGAAGGGCCAGTTGTTTTCTATATCCTTCAAGCTCTCTAACAAGCTTTGGAATAGTATCGTATCCCAGTCTTTCTGCCTCTGCAACTTTTAGTTTGAATTTCCTGAATAACTCCATGTACTCATCCAAAGATTCCTTATCATATTTGGGGTCATTATTATTTTTTAAATAAATCTGAAGGAACTCGGATTTAGTTATGTCACTTGAGTTGATCGTCATTACTATCGGTTCACTTTGCGCATGAACACATAATCCCAAAAGGATCGAAACTGCTATAAGAGTTATTTTAGCCATATTGTTACTGTTTGTTTAAAGGGGTTCAAATATAAGTTGTTAATCCTGAAATTTCTCTGCTTTAACGTTTATTTTATACTATAGTTTGGTGCTTCACGAGTAATGGTAACGTCGTGAGGATGGCTTTCGCGCACACCTGCATTCGTGTTTCTTACAAATTTCGAGCCCTGAAGTGCAGCAATATTATTTGAACCGCAATAACCCATTCCAGATCTAAGTCCGCCAATGATCTGGTACATGACCTCATCGAGTTTTCCCTTGAAAGGCACCCTTCCAGATATTCCTTCCGGAACAAGTTTTTTGACGTCATCTTCGTTATCTTGAAAGTAGCGATCTTTAGAGCCTTTTTGCATCGCTTCGATAGAGCCCATTCCTCTATACGTTTTAAATTTCCTGCCCTGATATATTATGGTTTCACCTGGAGATTCTTCAACACCTGCAAACATAGAGCCTACCATAACTGTGTCAGCACCTGCGGCAATCGCCTTGACAATATCCCCGGTATATCTTATCCCGCCATCTGCGATAACCGGAACGCCTGTTCCTTGGATTGCCTTGGCGACTTCATTTATTGCAGTTAGCTGGGGGACACCAACGCCGGCGATAATTCTTGTTGTGCATATAGACCCCGGGCCAATTCCAACTTTCACTCCATCTGCTCCGGCATCAACGAGAAACTTAGCGGCTTCCGCTGTTGCTATGTTTCCCACAATGACTTCTAGCTCCGTAAATTCACTTTTTATTTCTTTTAGCTTCACAACAACATTTTTTGTGTGCCCGTGTGCGGTGTCAATAACAATTGCATCAACACCTGCTTTTACCAAAGCTGTTACACGTTCTAATGTATCGTTTGTAATACCTACTGCTGCTGCAACTCTTAATCTTCCATAAGAATCTTTACAGGAATTGGGGTGCTCTTTAACTTTAATGATATCTCTAAAAGTAATTAATCCGATGAGCTTGTTTGTATCATCAACTACAGGTAGCTTTTCTATTTTATTCTCTTGAAGAATAGACTCTGCAGTACTTAGGCTGGTGTTCTCTGAAGTTGTAATAATGTTTGAAGATGTCATTACTTCAACAATGGGTCGGTTCTGGTCTTTTTCAAACCTCAAGTCACGATTTGTCACAATTCCCTTTAATTTTCGGCTATCGTCAATTACCGGAATACCTCCAATTTTATTCTCTTTCATAAGGGCTAGAGCTTCCGAAACTATAGCACTTTGCTTCAAGGTGACAGGGTCCAATATCATGCCACTTTCTGAACGCTTTACTTTGCGCACTTGCAAGGCTTGTTCATCAATAGACATGTTCTTGTGAATCACTCCAATTCCGCCCTGCTGTGCAATAGCAATGGCCAGGATTGATTCGGTGACAGTATCCATAGCAGCAGAGACTACAGGAGTCTTAACTTCTATGTTTCGCGTGAATTTACTTGTCAATTGAACATCCTTGGGAAGGACTTCAGAATAATCTGGGGCTAACAGAACGTCATCGAATGTTAGACCTTCTTTGATTTGATTAAGATTTGAAAGAGACATATGAATCTACTTTTAAAATAAATTCTCACAAAAGTACCAATAATATTTCGGATTATGAATCGTTTTGGCCTTGATGAATTTGTTAAAGAATTTAAAATATTCTGAGTTAATTGAATATTTTGCTTACTCTTGCTTCATAATTAAACAATTCTGTATTGAAAATAAATTTGGTATTAGTAATCATTCTGCTTTCTGGGATTTGTTTTTCTCAAAATAAAGAGGATAAACTTTTGGATTCATCGATGATACAACTTTCTGGTGTTGTTATCTCTGAAGATGGTTTGGAACCATTGCCTTATACCACCGTGTTTGATAAGACACAAAGAAGAGGGGTGATAGCAGATTATTATGGTTTCTTTTCGTTTGTTGTATTTCCAGGGGACACTTTATTATTTTCATTTTTTGGACATAAAACATCCCCGTATATTGTGCCTGACTCGCTTACAGAAAATAGATATTCCATAATTCATATGGTTCAAAAGGATACATTAAATTTACCTGAGGTAGATGTTTATCCATGGCCATCACGGGAACAATTTGCGCAAGCCTTTGTTGACATGGTTCCCTATGATGATGCGCTTAGAAGAGCACAACGTGAACTATCCGGAGAAAGCCTGGCTTTTATAGCTGCACGACTCGAAGGAGATGCTTCATTGAGCTATACGGCATCTCGCAATGAAGCGTACACAAAGCTATATACAAATGGTCAATTACCGGGAAATAATTTATTCAATCCATATGCCTGGGCCAAGCTTATACAAGATTGGAAGGAGGGCAAACTGAGCCGTCAATAATTATAATTGCGGGTAGCTTAAAAAATATTTTTGAACTGGTTTTGATAAGGCTGAAATATTTAAATTGTCAGAGGCCTTTGATATATCAAGGATTTCACCAGATTTCATCAATAAGTTAATTTTTTGTTTTTCTTCATTATATGCCTTATTGGTAAGCACATCCGTATAAACATAGTGCTTCATATCGGCATCACTGATGCCGTATTTCTCCTTAACTTTCGATTGTATTGATTCTATTCTGTCCGTATTGAATGGTTCTTGGGAAAATTCAATTTTAAAAAGATTTCGATCAAGGATGCGTTGCGATAGATCCGATATAACCGGATCTTCAGCCTTTTGCCATATTTTTAGTGCGCTCAAAATATCATAATCGTCAAGTACGGAGAAGTGATCCAATACCTCCGGTTTGTTCTTGAAATCATCTATTGAAATTGTGTTTTGCATGAAATAAAGTAATGCAGGGCTACCGAATAACTCGCTCTCGTTAAGAGCAAGCTCTTTTGCCCTTCTTAATACATGAATTAGCATGTGTTCTGCAGCAACGACAGTTTTATGCAGATATACCTGCCAGTACATTAATCGCCTTGCTACAATAAATTTTTCAATAGAGTAGATTCCCTTTTCTTCCAGAACCAGTTGATCATCCACTACATCCATCATCTCAATTATCCGGTCACCACCAATCTTTCCTTCGCTCACTCCTGTATAATAACTGTCGCGATTTAAATAATCCATTCGATCCATATCGAGTTGACTCGAAACCAATTGGTGTAGAAATTTCTTAGAATATTCATTTTTGAATATTTGTAAGGCAAGGTCTAATTTACCATCAAAAACGCTACTTAGTCTATCAATGAAAAAACCTGAAATGTCTTCATGACTTACACCGGATACAATGTCGTGTTCCAACGCATGGCTAAATGGGCCATGGCCAATATCGTGAAGTAGTATGGCAATTAAAACAGCTTGTTCTTCCTGATCTGTAATTTCATGACCTTTACGGCGGATCGTGGACACAGCCTTTGACATTAAGTGCATGGCACCCAATACATGATGAAATCTAGTGTGCAGAGCACCTGGATAAACCAGATCTGTAAGTCCGAGTTGTTTGATTCTACGTAATCTCTGGAAGTAAGGATGTTCTATTATGTCAAAAATAATTTCCCTTGGTATCGAAATAAAACCGTAAACCGGGTCGTTAAAGATTTTCTTTTTGTTATTAATAGTATTGACTATTGGTTGCAATTGCATATTTTTAATATCGGATTGTAAAATTATAAAATAATATTGAGCACATGCATATAAAAATCCTTTGGGCAGATGATGAGATCGATCTATTGAAACCACATATTATGTTCCTGGAATCAAAAGGCTATGAGGTGGTGCCGGTGAATAACGGTAGCTCGGCTGTGGACCAGAACATTGACAACGACTTCGATATTATATTTCTGGATGAAAATATGCCTGGAATTACTGGCCTGGAAGCATTAAGCAGAATTAAGAAAGAAAAGCCCATGGTGCCGGTAGTAATGATTACCAAGAGTGAGGAGGAATACATTATGGAAGAGGCAATAGGCAGTAACATTGCCGATTATTTGATCAAACCTGTTAATCCAAATCAGATTTTACTTTCCATAAAAAAGAATCTGGATCAAAGGAAATTGGTTTCACAAGTAGTAAATTCTGGCTATCAGAAGGAATTCAGGGAATTGGGAATGCAGTTAAATAGCCATTTAGATGTAGAAGAATGGATCAATGTTTATAAGGATCTGGTTTATTGGGAGCTGAAGCTTGACAAAATTGAAGATACCGGTATGCGGGAAGTTTTCGATATGCAGAAGAAAGAGGCAAACACTCAGTTTTCTAAATTTATTGAGACAAACTATCTGGATTGGTTGAATGGGGTGGAAGATGCTCCGCAGATGGTTCACACGCTTTTCAAAAATAAGATCAATCCAAAATTGAATGAAAATGATGTTTTTCTAATTGTAATTGACAATTTGAGATACGATCAATGGAAGGTCTTAAGCCCAATTTTCTCGAAATATTATTCAATTAAAGAGGAGGAAGTTATTTATTCTATTTTACCGACTTCAACGCAATATGCCAGAAATGCTTTTTTCGCTGGGTTAATGCCATCTGAAATTGCCAAGAAGTATCCACAATATTGGGTGAGTGAGGAAGATGATGGTGGTAAGAACATGTATGAGGATAAATTATTAGAAGCTAATTTGAAACGCCTGGGCCGCAATATTAAATGGTCTTATAATAAGATAACGAACCTGACTGCAGGCAAAAAGTTAGTCGATAACTTTAATCAGCTACTCGACAATCAATTAAATGCAATCGTTTACAATTTTGTCGATATGTTATCACACGCAAGAACGGAAATGGAAATGATTCGAGAGCTCGCAAATGATGAGTCTGCGTATCGTTCCCTTACTCTTTCCTGGTTCGAGCATTCTCCCTTGCATGACATAATTAAAAAATGTGCAGAATCGGGAAGGAAGCTGATTATTACTACCGATCATGGAACAGTACGTGTCAGTAATCCTGTAAAAATTATTGGAGAACGAAGCACTAATTCTAACCTGAGATACAAAACAGGTAGAAATTTATCGTACAAAGAGAAAGATGTATTTCAGGTGAAAGATCCTCAGGATGCATTTTTACCCAGATTAGGGATTTCTTCAGAATATGTATTTACCCGGGATGAAGATTATTTTGTGTATCCCAATAATTACAATCATTTTGTGAATCATTTCAATAATACTTTTCAGCACGGGGGTATATCTTTGGAAGAATTATTAATTCCTTATATCGAGTTAGATCCCAAGTAAATGAAAATTAATATTAATTCTATTGCTGAGCTGCCAGAGGCGGCAGCTGTTTTTTTGAAAGCAGTTGGGGAACATAAAATAATCGCCTTTAGTGCAAAGATGGGGGCGGGTAAAACGACTTTTATTAAGGCCTTACTTAAGGCTTTGGGGATTAACGAAGTTGTTACATCACCCACCTATTCTATCGTCAATGAGTACGATAGCAAGAAATTCGGGAGGATATATCATTTTGATTTATACCGGATTAAAGATGATCAAGAGGCTTTAGATGTCGGAATTGAGGAGATGTTGTATTCGGGTAATTTTTGTTTTATTGAGTGGCCGGAAAAAATCAATAATCTACTTCCAGATAACGTGATTTGGTCGTATATTCGTAGAAATGAAGATAGTACTAGAACCCTAACCATTGAAATATGATCACAGATCCAGAGATTTTGAAGCAATTATTGCAGAAAGGAAGTCTACTACCAAAAGAAGAAATGTTGGAGATTAAACGGAAGAAAGGTAGTCTGTTCATTGGTATTCCTAAAGAAACTTCATTTCAAGAGCGAAGAGTCTCTTTAGTCCCTGAAACAGTTTCATTATTAGTTTCACACGGACATCGTGTCAAAGTGGAATCCAAAAGTGGCGAAGGGGCGAACTTTACGGATAGCGATTACAGTGAGGCAGGTGCTGAAATATGCAGCAATAAAAAAGATGTGTTTTCATGCAACATTATCTTCAAAGTTGCCCCGCCATCTGAGGAAGAAGTTTCTTTAATGCCAGGCAATCAGACGCTTATTTCGGCGCTTCAAATTTCAATAGCCCCAAAAGCGATTCTTGAGAAGCTAATGAAAAAAAAGGTTACGGCTATTGCGTGGGATTACATTCGTGATGACAGTGGTGTATTTCCTGTGGTTCGAACAATGGGAGAAATTGCCGGAACGACTTCTATGCTTGTAGGCGGTGAGTTGTTGTCATCCTTTAACAATGGAAAAGGAATTATGCTTGGTGGAGTTTCTGGTGTGCAACCAACCGAAGTAGTTGTTATTGGCGCAGGAACAGTGGGTGAATATGCAAGCAGAGCAGCAATTGGTCTGGGGGCATCGGTAAAAGTATTTGACAATTCAATTTCTCGTTTACGGCGACTTCAGAATGATCTTGGAGCCCGAATTTATACGTCAGTTATTCAACCTAAAGTACTGGCAAAGTCGTTGATGCGTGCCGATGTTGTTATTGGCGCTGTGCGGGCTCCTTTAGGCAGAACTCCTTGTGTTGTTACAGAGGGCATGATCCAAAATATGAAGTCTGGTTCTGTAGTAGTTGACGTGAGCATTGATCAGGGTGGATGCTTTGAAACTTCAAGGGTAACGACGCATGACGACCCTACTTTTGAAAAGCATGGAATTATTCATTATTGTGTTCCAAACATAGCTTCAAGGGTTTCAAGAACTGCCTCGTTTGCACTCTCCAACATATTTTCACCCATATTGGTCGATATGGGCAACAAGGGTGGTTGCAAGGAGCTTATAACTCGAGATATGGGCTTCAGAAGTGGTGTTTATATCTATAATGGAATTTTGACAAGTGAGGTTCTCGGTAAAGTGTTTGATTTACGGTATAAGGATATCGAATTATTGATTATGGGGATGAAGGGATGATGGAGCCTTTGAACTTGCCAAAAGCAGATCTTAAACTCAAGAGACGTAACAATGAAATTTATGTTTGGTGCTTAATTCGACAAAAAGAATTATTGTGCACTCCTGAAGAATGGGTTCGGCAGCATGTTATACATTATTTGATCAACAAAAAAAATATTTCACCCGGGCGGATAGCTTCGGAATTCTCGATGTCGTATAATGGACTTTCCAAAAGAGCCGATATTGTTGTGTTCAATAAAGAAATGAAACCATCATTAATTGTCGAATGTAAAGCATGCACTGTAGCTATATCCGAACAAACGTTATTTCAAATTGCGCAGTACAACCATGAGCTCGACGTCGATTATTTATTTCTTACTAATGGATTAAAGCATGTAACCTGTAAGGTAAACAAAGAAACGAAGAGTATCGATTTTTTAACGGAATTACCTGAGGAATTGATCTAATCCAAGTAGATTATTGCTACCTTTAGCCAATGTTGTTGAGAAGAATAAAGAACACATGTGAAATGCCCTGGATTCTGATCCCCGGGCTCTAAGTGGGTTTAACTTCCTATCCTGTTTTAGTATCATTTTTTTTTCAAATTAAACTTTAGACATGAATAATGTAATAGTATTAGGTGCCGGTATGGTTGGGACTGCCATGGCGATTGATATGGCAAAAAAACATGCGGTCACCATAACTGATCGTAGCGAAGTAGCTATAGAGAAGGCCTGGCAAAAGTGCAACAAATTAGAAACCCAAAAACTTGATGTGACCAATAAAACCGAGCTGAAAAATGCGATCAGTGGGTTTGATCTTGTGATTTGTGCTGTTCCTGGTTTTTTGGGCTTTGAAACTTTAAGATCTATCATAGAGACAGATAAGAATGTGATCGACATTTCATTTTTCCCCGAAAATGCTTTGGAATTAGACGCTTTGGCAAAAGAACATAATGTTACTGCAATAGTTGACTGTGGTGTTGCACCAGGAATGGATAACATCATTTTAGGGTATTATGATCAGAAAATGAAGCTCACTGATTTTGAATGTTTGGTTGGCGGATTGCCAAAAGAAAAGAAATGGCCTTTTTGCTATAAAGCACCGTTTTCTCCTGTTGATGTAATTGAAGAATATACGCGTCCCGCGCGTTATGTTGATCATGGTCAGCTCGTCGTACGAGAGCCTTTAACCGATTGCGAATATGTTGAGTTTGGTGGAGTAGGAACGCTTGAATCATTTAATTCTGATGGCTTACGGTCTATTATTTTCACAATGCCACATATTCAAAACATGAAGGAGAAAACATTGCGTTACCCAGGTCACGTGGAATACGTTAAGGTCCTAAAAGAAAGTGGGTTTTTTGATGAAGCTGAAATCGATATTGAAGGGAATAAAGTTTCTCCATTGGCATTTACAAGTAAAATTCTATTTAATGAATGGAAGCTGGGAGAAAAAGAAGAAGAGATTACCGTTATGCGTGTCACTTTAAAAGGAAAGAACGAGAAAGGCGAAATTGAAGAAATTGTGTACGATCTTTACGATGCGTATTGCACGGAAACAAATACATCCTCTATGGCACGAACCACTGGATATACAGCGACGGCTGCAGCAAATTTATTTTTGGATGGACTGTTCACCCAAAAAGGTGTGTTTCCACCAGAGCTGGTTGGGAAAAACGAAAAGTGTTTTGATTATTTTATTGAATACTTGAAAGAAAGAGGCATTGAGTATGTGAAATCATCTCGAATTCTTTGAGTCAAATCTGTGTTACAGAACAGAATAAAAAAAGCCCGTCAAATTTGACGGGCTTTTTTAGGTTAAGTATTATTCTTTGAGAATTTTAATTTTTGCTTTTTTCTCTTCCAGAGTTTCTATTTCAAGTATGTAATATGCCGGAGCACCTTTGATGTAGAAATCAAATGAATCAGAATTTAAAAATTCCTTTTGTTCTATAAGCTGGCCATTAAGGTTGAATAAGGACACCTTGATTAAATCACTGTGTTCCCCGATTTCTACTGTAATTTTTCCAAAAGTTGGATTCGGAAATACATCTAAAGCTGCAAAGTCATTTTCGATGATGCCTACACTTGAAATAGTTCTACATCCCGATGTGTCTACACATCCATTCATTGTAACTTCAACTGCATAACTTCCATTTACAATAGCTGTATACGTTTGATTTGTCTGACCAGAAATTGGGCTGTAATTGTTGTTACAGTCCAGCCATTGATATGTTGCACCCGATTGACCGGCTGTTAATGTTACAACATCCAAATAGTTAATAGAAGCATTAATTGAACTTATGGTTAGATCCAGTGTTGCAACCGAATCGCATCCTGAACTATTCGTAAGTGTTGCAGTATAGGTGCCACTAACAGTATATGTTTGATTTGTTCCTGTCCAAAAATACGCGTTACATGCCGTGATAGTTGCTGCTCCAGAATTGTTTGCAGCAATCGTAAGATCTAATGTAACAATTGAATCACAACCAGCTGCATTAACCAGACTAGCGGTATAGATACCACTTGAATTGTAAATGTTACCATCTGCAGCCCAGGTATAAATTCCACAGGAGGTAACTGTTTCGGTTGGTCCTGAGCTGTTTGCAAGGATCGTTAAATTCAAGGTCGCAGTTGAATCGCATCCTTGGGAATTTACCAATGTAGTGGAATAAGAACCGCTTCCGGTGTATGTATTTCCATCACCACTTGTCCAAGTGTAACTGTCACAGACCGAAATAGCCGAAGAACCAGATGTTGGGCTATTAATTGTGAGGAAAAGTGTTACAATTGAATCACAGCCAGTAGTGGAAGTTAAAGTCGTTGAATAAGTTCCACTAGAAGTATAGGTTACTGCTGTAGGTGGCCATAAATAAGATACACAAGATGCTATTGTTTCATTTGATTGAGCACTTGTACTCATGGTCAAATTTAAGGTAATCAGCGAATCACACCCTGCCGCTGAAGTTAATAGGGCAGTGTACGTTCCTGTTGTATTGTATGTATTACCATCTGCTGGCCAGGTATAAGCAGTACATGCAGAAATAATCTGAGTGGAAGAAACGTCTGTATTAATCGTAAGGTCTAATGTGATTATAGAATCACACCCTGCGGCATTAACTAAGGTCGTTGTGTACAATCCACTGCTGCTATACGTGTTGCTATTCAGTGCCCATGTATAACTGTTACAAGCCGAGGTAGTTTCCGTAGAAGTAGTTGGAGCATCAATGGTTAAATTAAGTGTAGCTATTGAGTCGCATCCAAAAGCGTTTGAAAGAATTGCTGTATACGACCCGCTGCTCGTATATGTTTGTCCATTTGAAGCCCAGGTATAACTCGTGCACTCTGTCAGACTTGCAGATCCTGAGCTATTCACGAATCCAGGTGGCAAGTCAAAGGCTTCGGTTTGGTCTGTTCTGCTGTTTGTCGACCCCTGATCTGCTGAAAACCCTAATCCACGTGCAGCGAATGCATTCCATATTAAGCACTCATTTGCTCCACCATAGAGCAATTGATCGGCTTGAAGAATGGCGTCTCTTCCATCTTCAAATCCAGGACTACAACCTTGTATCTTTAATCCGTTCACCACCAGATGCATGGCAATGTTGTTTCCACCAACACCAAAAGATACATCAGGGTCAAACCCATATTCGTCAATTAATGCCCAGGTCATGTCCCAAAGCATAGTGCACCAAACAAAGCCAATTCCATGTGGTTGTGATATCGCACCCGTATTGTTGGTTGCATCATAAGTATAATTGTTGACAGCGAGATCTGTTGTGTAAGGGGCAGGGCGTATGCCATACCCTGTTGGTGCTTCACCGTTCGCATAGGTTCCGATTCCACGAATATCGGTATCGGTATCACCAGGTTCTATTGTAAGCATAAGACCAAACCAGTCTGACCAACCTTCTCCCATTTGCTCATCATTACTCAGGCAGTTGGAATTACTAGCACCACCTGTTAACCTAGTTGATATTCCATGTCCGTATTCATGGGCAATAATTCCGTTATCAAAATCTCCATCAAGATCGAATGCAGTTCCAGGGTTTTGCAGGGTTGCATTAACTGTTCCGGCACTCATCTCTGCCAATAAAATTGTACCATCCACATCAGATATCATAACGGAAGGAATAGTAACGCTTCCTCCATTAGCTCCGGCACCCATAGTAATTGGTCCTCCTGCAACATTGTTTATCATTATAACAGCAGTGGCACCTTCATTTTCCGCGGCGAGTACTTTGAACCCAAATTCACAATCTCCACGCATTATAACAACTATTTTCCCATTCATAGCTGCAGCATTTACTGCACTTTCACATGCATCATTCGGGTCGACACCATTGTTGTCATCAAATAATACAAGATCTGAAGTAATGGGAGTAACAGGCACACCTGATCCAAATCCAGCCTCCGTTGCAGAATAAATCCCTGCAATATTCGAGGGGCTATTTACAGTTAAAAGATTCTGTATTCCCGGGGACCATAAATACATCTGCATTCGGGGATTGTTTCCATCGTTTGGGGTTGAGAAGTTGGCATTGTTGGTGCCACCACCATCCTGCGCGTCTGCATTGACATAATCAGAACCGGCACCACCGTTCCCATAATTGTTTTGTTGGAAATTCCCGCTTGCTTCATCAAATCCATAATGATACCATACATCATGCATTATATTATTCATGTAGAATAAATTTGTAATTGCTACATCCTGATAATTAGCAGGCGCCTGGTTTAAGTTCAATGGAAAGTCAAAATCCAGAGTAGCACCACCATCTGGCATAAATCCAACTCCATTGTTGTCGTTTACATCTTCGGTAGCGCGAACGTTATTCCCCCTAGTATAGGTGTATTCAGCGCCAGCAGAACCATTATCATCGTGCCATCCATAAGGAGATGCAGTAGAATTATACGGGCCTATAACAAGAGTTCTGGAGCCGTGGTTTGGACTTTCAGTTGGTATGGCGAATACGTTATACTGATCTGTACTGGGAGGTGGGGCAGGAGCACTAGCCGCTAATTGCATTATAGGTTTTCTTGAGCTGGTACATTCGTCGTTGTGTACTTTATGATCTTCATTTCTAAAGTCACAATATAATGTCCAGTTCACTTTGTCCAAAAGGTCTCCGTTCAGTGCATCTATTTTTATGCTCCACCAGTCATTGCCATCCAAAACTCTGATGCTTAAATCCCACACTAGGCGTATTTCATCCTGATTCACAGGGAATAGCATTAATGTGACAGGGATATTTTCGGTAGACAAATCAGCTGCTTGATATACAGTTGTCTCTTTCTTTTCGATCACTGTAATTTCATCGGGCTGTTTTAAGTTCATGTGAAAAGCTGCTGCATTAATCGCATCTCGATGCGAAAGTGCAGGAGTAACACTATTGGAGTTTTTCGAAATATTCTTTATAAAATTATTGCCAGTCAATTGAACCACTCCGTCTTTACTGACAAAATTGGCAATTGCATTATAAACCGGAATTTGTTCGTGTGTTTGCTGAATATAAGTATATGTAAGCCCTAGAGATTTGTCTGAATGCTGGTCATAAATTAACCAGTTTTCAATTTCAGAGCTTGATAGATCCAGTTCGGTTTGATTTTGAATTAAATAATGCTCAATAGGGGAACGTGTTTGTTGAGCATAGATACTGCTGTACAGAAGGCTTAAGCCCGCTATGAGCAATGAGATAGAATTTAGACGCATGGAGTTAGTTTTTTATAGTTTGACGCCCCAAAATAACGAAAAAAAAGGACTTTATTTAGATTTATTCAAGAGAGCAGCTCGAAAAGCACGAACAGGGCTAACAAATAAAGGGAATTACTGCTTTTCTGTTTTTAGGATAATTTTCGAAATTCTCAATGTACCAATGGTGATGATTGAGCGTTCTTGGAATTAAATTGGCAAAGGTCCATACCGCAAAACTCAAAGCTGGTAAATTCCATGCGATCACCGCGTAACCGATCCACTCTATAATCTCGCCAAAATGATTTGGGCACGAAACATATTCAAATAACCATCCTCTTGGGATTTGATAGCCGGTGTTTTGACTTCTTAAGCGAATAAGCCTTCCGTCTGCTTTCATATTTATAAACATTCCAATAAAAAACAAAGCGATACCGATTATTATATTCGGGTCGAGATACGACCGGACCATTTCAGGATAGTATAAGTAGCCTATGAAATAGCCATTGATAAAACCATTGACTCCGTTAAAAAATAGCGCACTGAAAACAATGGTTAACGGCATCATTTTACCTTTGGTGCGGATGCGGAAAGGAAAAATGATGGTACGGTTGAAATAATGCAAGACCCAAAGCCCTATAAGCAACCATGAAAACCAGTCTTTTTCAGATGGGCCGGCAAGAGCAATAATAGGAGTGATTAAAAGTGCGGGCATTTCCATTATTATCCATCCTAATTTATTGGGTATCATTTTCCCCCATTTATCGCTGGAGTGTCTCCCATATGGCGCTCTGACCTTGAATATCACCAACGAAATGAGCGTGATCAAAGCAATTGCCATCCAGCAAATCAACAGAATATTGAAGTACTCCATAATTGAACCTTAACTGTTATTTACAATGTTTCTCGCAACCATTTGTAAAATTCCTTGTGCCAAATCAAACTGTTCTGATACCCCAAAACCCAGTGATTTTCATCTGAGAAGTAAAGAAGTCGACTTTTAATTCCTTGTAGCTGGGCAGCCTGAAATGCTTCAAGTCCTTGGCCAATTGGAACTCTATAGTCCTTTCCGCCTTGAATTATAAGTATTGGCGCTGTCCATTGCTCCACCTTTTCGGCGGGATTAAAATCATTGTGGCTCTTTTGAGCAGCTGGATTGCTTTTTTCCCAGTAAGCCCCCCCAAGATCCCAGTTAAGGAAAAATAATTCTTCTGTAGTTCCATACATGCTTTTCCAGTTAAAAATACCGTCGTGTGAGATGAATGTTTTGAATCTTTTTTCGTGAATCGCAGCTAAATAAAATGCGGAATATCCACCATAGCTGGCGCCGATACATCCGATTCTTTTGTTATCAACATAGGGTTCTTTAGCCAGTGCATCAATTGCCGACAGATAATCCTGCATGTTTTGCCCTCCGTAATCTTTACTTATCTGTTCGTTCCAGTCAACACCAAAGCCCGGCATTCCATGTCTGTTTGGTGCTACTACTATATATCCATTAGCTGCCATCAGCTGAAAATTCCATCGATACGAATAGAATTGGCTTAAGGCACCCTGCGGTCCACCCTGGCAATAGAGAAGAGTAGGGTATACTGATGTCGAATCGAAATCTGGTGGGTATATTATCCAGGTCAACATGTCTTCACCTTTTGATGTTTTGATCATTCGTTTTTCAATTTTGCTCAATTTAATTGAAGAATAAAACGCATCATTGGCATGTGTTAGTTGCTTCATTACACCTGAATTCAGGTCCAAAGTATAAAGCTCTGTTGCATGATTCATATCACGGCGTTTGAGGACTAAAGTATTTTTTGCCTGACCTACAATACCACTTATATCGAATTGACCTTCCGTAATCTTTTTAACTGTCTGAAGACGGGAGCCCGATCTTGGAATTGGGACCTCGAATAGCTGCACTGTTCCATGGTAGGCAGCTGTGAAATATATTTTATTGCCTCTTTCATCCCAAATAAATCCATTTACAGTACCATCCCAGCCTTCTGTTAGATTTATTCCCCCCCCGTTGTGCTGAATGATTATATCGTTCTTGTCGGACTCATAACCATCTCTTTTCATTTGCAGCCATGCAAGTATTCCCTTACTGGAAAAGCTTGGCTGTGTGTCGTATCCATTATTTTCCTTGGTTAAATTCTGTGTCGATTGTGTTTCAAGATCGTATTCATAGATGTCGGTATTTGTGCTCATTGCGTATGCGGTACCCTCTTGTTTCTTTGTGACATAAAGGACTTTCGAACCATCAGGGTTCCAAATATAATCTTCACTTCCTCCAAATGGTTTTTGCGGGCAATGGTAGGGTTCATTTTCCATTATATCTATTCTCGTACCTGTTTCTTTATCTTCGATTAAAACATGGTTGTATGTTCCATCTTCCCATGTGTCCCAGTGCCTGTAATTGAGTGCGTCGTATATTTGAACATTGGACTTCTCCAGCTCTGGATAATGATCTTGACCGGAGATCTTCCTTAGTTTTGCATTTTCAGAAATTAGTTTGTATTTCCCGTTCGGTGAATCTTTAGAATGTTTAATGATAAAATCAGAAGGATCTAAAATTTCTCTGGGGTTTCCTCCTGATATGGGTATAACATACATTATTGAAGATTTAGTGTTTTCTTCAATGCTCACCTTTGAGATTGAGTAAATTACATTTTGCTTGTCGTCACTTATTCCAACCGCAGAAATCCTGTTTAGTTCAATTAAGCTTTCTGGTGTTAGTGAATTTTGCGCCAGGAACTTCTGAGGGTTTGTGAAAATTACAAACCAGCCCAAAATGAGGGTATATAAAATTTTATTCATGGGTATCAAATTAGTTGATAAAGATACCAATCAATTAAAAATATCCATGCGAAAACTGATTTCTCTGGTGCAACCTATTAAGTTCTTTATTCGTTTATTAAAACATAATTTCAATTAAATCAGTATTTTTATATCAAATCAACATTATGATTATGCCGAAACTACTTTCTATCTTACTTATTTGTATTAGTTCTTTTGGTAATTCGCAAACAATTTACCCTACCAGCTACAGTTTAAATCCGTACAGTGGAAATTGGTCAACTCAGGAGGCTACTCATTTACTTCGACGCACATTATTTGGTGCTACATATGATCAAATTCAGAATGCTATTGCAGATGGGATGAATGTTACTGTAGATAAATTATTAGTCGCTACACCTTGGGGTGATTTGCCTTTGACGTATCTTATTGACGATTCAGTGTCTGCAATAGGAACTGATTGGGTAACTTCTGTTTTTCCGGTTACCAATAAATCAACAGTGAATAATGCTAGAGAAAAATCCCTTTTGTCTTGGAAAATAGACAAATATATGTTAGATGATTCAACAATAGCACAAAAAATGGATTTGTTTTGGCACAATCATTTTGGGTTGGAATTTGGAACAGATGCTAGAACAATCTATAGTTATTGGGAATTGATACGGACACATTCGCTTGGGAATTTCAAAATGCTAATTAAAGAAATGACGGTGGAACCTGCTATGTTGCAATTCCTTAATGGAGAGTATAATTTAGGAAGTAATCCTAATGAAAATTATTCACGAGAATTGTTAGAGTTATTCACCATTGGAAAAGGGCTTGATCTTGGGAATGGAGATTTCACCCGATACACCGAATTGGACGTTACCGAAGGGGCAAAAATTTTATCAGGCTTCTCCAATGAGGGCATTCGCAGTGAGACCATTGCAACACCCTATTCAATATTTACCTCAGCTAACCATGATAATACAGCTAAAACACTATCCTATCACTTCAATGGAGCTACAATAGTTCCCAATGGTGCTGTGGAATATGAAGATTATATTGACGTGATCTTTTCGCATCCCGATTTTGCTGAATTTATTTGCGAGGAGATTTATCACTTTTTTGTGAATGATGACATTACCAATGAAGTTAAAAATCTGGTTATACCGGAGATGGCGGCTACCCTGACCAATAATGATTTTGATGTTTTACCGGTGATGAGTCAGCTCTTTAGAAGCGAACATTTTTTTGATGTTGCATTAAGAGGTTGTTTGTTAAAAAGTCCTTTAGATTATGTTATGTCGATTTATAATGGAACGGATTCATATGTGAACTTCGATTTTGACAGCGATTATAAAATCCGATATAAAATACATAATGAATTAAAGGATATTGGGATGGATATCTCCTGGCCACCAAGTGTTGCAGGTTGGCCGGCGTACTATCAATCTCCTGGATTTTCGCGAATGTGGTTAAGTGCTGTTCATCTTCAAAAAAGGTATCGTTTTATAGATACTAAAATTGCTTCAGGAGGTATTTCTCAGAATGGTAACACGTTCAAAATCGATGCACTTGGTTTTTTGAACGGTTTGCCTACCCCAAGTGATCCAGTTGCTGTCATTGATAACATGATCGAAGTGTTTGTTGTTGGCGATCTCCATAGCGAAGACAAGCTGATGTTGAAAAATATTCTGACCGACAATCTTCCGGATTTCGAATGGACTGTCTTATACAGCGATTATTTGATGGATCCGGCAGCCAACGAATCTAATGTTACCGATCAAATTAAAAGTACGTTGGGAGCACTTTTTAAAATATACATGTTTCAAACCTTTTAGTCATGGATAGAAGAAAATTTTTACTAAATAGTAGTCTATCTCTTTGTGCAGTTGGCTTGAGTGGTAGTTCATTTTCCAGAATGTTTCGCACACCTTTGTTTACAAATGAAAATTCAATGGCCGAAGATAGGGTCTTGGTCATGTTGCGCTTAGGAGGGGGGAACGATGGTCTTAATACTGTTATACCGCTGGATCAATATGCTAATTTGATGATACAGCGTCCCGATATTATTATTCCAGAGCTGGATCTATTGAATTTAACGGGTACTTCTTTGGGGTTGCATCCCAAGATGACCGGTATGCGGAACTTATTTGATGATGGTGAGATGGCTGTTGTTCAAGGGGTAGCGGCTCCTACTGGAAGATCTCACTTTAGAGCAAGCGAAGTGTGGATGACAGGTATTTCAGATGCGAATCATGTTGAATCCGAAACAGGATGGCTCGGAAGAATACTGGATCAGGAGTATCCAGGATTTCCTTCCAATTACCCGAATAGTGCGTATGAAGATCCTTTTGCCATCACCTTCAACACAACACCATCGGCAACATGTGAAGGGCATCAAGCTAATTTTGCGCACCCGGTTATCGATCCTAATAATACTGCAAATATTTATGGTGGTTCTACAACTGGAGTTCTAAATTCGTATAATGGATCGCATATTGAATACTTAGAGTTTTTAGGCAATCAGACGAATCAGTACAACGAGCGAATCCAGGAATCGGTCGGTCTTGGAAATTCAATATCTCAAAATTACGGAACCGATGACGTCTCTGTAGCACTTCAAAACATTGCGAAAATGATTTCAGGTGGTTTGAAGAGCATGATCTATGTTGTGGATATTGGCGGATTTGATACGCACAGTAACCAAATAGATCCGCAAGATATAAACGCAGGTGTGCATGGAGGATTATGGGAGAAAATATCCAATGCTGTGAGTGCATTTCAGGAAGACATGCATGCACTTGGATTGAATGAACGAGTTATTGGGATGACGTTTTCTGAATTTGGAAGACAAATTGCACAAAATGGTTCTAATGGAACCGATCATGGTGAGGCGGCTTGCATGTTTCTGTTCGGCTCATGTATCAAAAACCAGGTAATAGGAACTAATCCTGTGATTTCAGATGTTGTGGTTAATGGCGATGCGCTTCCACTTGAAATTGATTATCGAGATATATATAGTACACTATTGCGCGATTGGTTTGGTATTCCTGAAATTGATATCGAACAGAATTTCGAGGATTATGGTGGCATTACGTATTACCACAATTTAATTGATCCTTGTTCTGTAATAGGTATGCAAGAACAGGAAAAAAGTCAGCTGAACGTTAATGTATATCCGAATCCAACAACCGGTGATCTTTTTGTTGACCTATACGTGCCAAGTGGAAATAAAATATTCACAATGGTAGATATAAAAGGAAAACTTGTGGGCCAATTTGAACGAAATGTACCAACAACGGGAGTTCACAAATTGATGCTTCCCACATCTAAACTCTCAGCTGGCGCATATTTCTTAAGAATTCAGGGTGAAGAAACAGACCGTAAGATCAAGTTTGTGGTTCAATAAGTCTTTACTATTTCTCGAATGAAAACCAATTGATATCGTCCCGAAATGTTTTTGTTTTGGCAACAGATAGTGCAATGTTCTATTGGGTTATTGGCCCTTCCTGGAATTGAACTCCTTTATTTCTAATGTTCGGAAAGAAATATTTAAAATCTATGGACAGAAAGGATCCGTCTACTTCACCTGACAAATTTCTTTCTACACCGTCATATTTATAGAGTACACCCAGATCAAATAATGGTGAAAAGGGAACTGTTCCGGAACCACCCAGATAGAAAAAGCCACTTTTCTCGGTTCGGAATTCAAATCCTATGTTTGCATTTAGATTGAAGCTGGCTTTACTTCGAATAAATCCAGCATGAATAAAACTGCTTGGAGTACCTGTGCTTGTAGTAACAGCGACATCCGTTGGTTTGAAAGTAAGAGAAGCTCCAAGTGATGCATTCATATACCACTTTTCTGCCAGGCGTATATAGAACAAGGCATTTACCGGTATATCATAAGTAATAAAGCTAAGATCATTAGTTGCATAAATATTGGAATCGGGCACTGACATTTCAATGTCAAAGTTTCGCTGTGTAAAGTTAATTCCGGTTTCGATCGCGATTAGCTTCGTTATTCCAGCCCTAACTGTTCCACCAAATGAATAACCTATTTTTTGTGTGAATGTAGTAGTAAATGATATGGTGTCTGTTGCGGAAGTTGCGAGATTCAATTGGGGATCGCCAATAAAGCGGGTAGGGAATACCGGGCGCACTTGAAAGCCAAAGTAAGAAGCAACTTTGGTTCGTTTGACCTGAGCCGTTGCGGCAACAGATACAATTGTAACTATGATTATTAAAAATGACCGCATTCTTTATAACGCTAAGAAAAGAAATTTATTCTGATTTTTGTTCAAGGTTGAATATATCGTTTTTTTGATCGTAAGCAGTAAGCTTTTTTTTCTCTTGACAATAACCGATTATAGCCAAACAAACTATTCCCAATCCAATTATCATTACTGTGTATCGCAACCACTTAAAAGGAATAAATGGTTTTTTGTGTTTGGCTTCAACCTGATAGTTAATATGCTCTGTTTTTTTGTGATCATTTTTATGAACAGCGAATAGTATATATTGTTTTCCCCTTTTTTCTTCTTCTGCTTTTTCGAACCATATTTTGTTTGCAATAAGCTCTTCTTCGAAAGAGGTTGCACGATTGGCATCTGCAAATCTATAAACAATGTAATTCGGATTCGACGGGTGTTTCACATAATTCACCAGCCCGAGATCGACTGTATGGTCTATTGGGTTTTCCATTCTGTATTGTATTCGATGGGCTTTCGATGTGATTTTGGCCAATCTATTTCAGGGTATCCAATATAGAACAAGCCGATACACCTATCGTTCTCGCTCATGCCCATGAATTCTTTCATTTCCACAGAGTAAAG
>Ga0315334_10000203_pt1 | contig 38478 bp, 29 predicted proteins | sample M150034915metaG_FD_205555 | JGI IMG/M metagenome (GOLD analysis project Ga0315334, IMG submission 205555) | Ammonia-oxidizing marine archaeal communities from Monterey Bay, California, United States - M1 500m 34915 | ecosystem: Environmental > Aquatic > Marine > Intertidal zone | place: USA... | reverse complement strand
TTACCGCTCGACTTGCATGTGTTAAGCCTGCCGCCAGCGTTCAATCTGAGCCATGATCAAACTCTTCAGTTTAAATCATACAAGAACCCGTAAGTTCTTAATTCTTGCTCAAGACAAAACTCAATTTTCGACGAGTCACTGTCCTGATATTTCGTATCCGAAATACCTCGGCCAGCGCCCACACGAATTACTTGGTTAACTTGTTAAAGAGCGTTTGAGCTGTGTTGCTCAACGAGGAGGCGAATTCTACATTCTTCTCCGAGACTGTCAACGCCGATTCCTAAATTATTTTTCTTTATTTCGGTTTCCCGCTATCAGGACAACCAGAGCTGTTCAACCTTTGCACTAAATGTGCAAAATTCGAACTGACGCAACCTCAGTTACCCCGAAACCCCTTCGCCACCAGGTACACTTCCCGGGACCGGGCCCTGGAAGAGTCCGGTTTGCGCACGACTACTTTATCGAATACGGCACGCACGGCCTTCACATATTCGTCATAGCCTTCGCCGTGAAACACCTTGGCCACAAAGCTGCCTTTAGGTTTGAGCACCTGGCACGCCATATCCAGCGCCAGCTCTACCAGATACATGGACGCGGCCTGGTCTGCTGCATTCACGCCGCTGATATTGGGCGCCATATCGGAGATGACCACATCGGCACGGGTGCCGTCGAGTACGGCCATGATCTGGTCAAACACGTCCTGCTCAGTGAAATCACCCTGGATAAATTCAACACCCGCAATGGCATCCATGGGCAGTATGTCCGAGGCCACCACTCGCCCCTTGTGACCTACCAGCTTGGCCGCAACCTGAGACCAGCCGCCCGGGGCGGAGCCCAGGTCAACCACCAGCATATTAGGCTGGATCAGCCGGTCTTTGTCGTTAATCTCCAGGAGTTTGTAACTGGCACGGGATCGATAGCCATCTACTTGCGCCTGCTTCACAAAGGGATCGTTAACGTGCTCTTCGAGCCAGCGGTTACTACTTTTGGAACGGGCCATGGGGTGTCTTCTGTCTACTGCGGGAAATACTGCATTGTACGCGGCCACCCTCACTACCGCAAAAGCCGCCAAGCCTGACAATACAACGGGGCGACAGTACAATGACGCCACTGTTGCAACCGCTACCCAATGCAGGAACCCGGCCGTGAAACTGGATGACATCAAGAAACTTCACCAGAAAAAGTATCGCCAGTCGCTGGGCCACTTCCTGGTGGAAGGGGAGCACCTGGTACTGGAGCTGGAAAAAGCCGCCACCAGAAACCCGCACTGGCAAAAGGCCAGGCTGTTTGTCACCAGCAGCTATGAACATTGGCCCAGCCCCTGGCCAAAAACCATCATCAGCGACCGCCAGATGGCTCAACTGGCTGACACCAAAACTCCGCAAGGTATTCTTGCCGTGGCGCCGCTTCCCACTGATAAGGCAGGCACATCAACAGCCGGCGGGAAAGCGGTCTATCTACATGAGGTTCAGGATCCTGGAAACCTGGGCACGATCCTGCGCACCCTGGCCTGGTTTGGCGGCATGCGCTGCCTGCTCAGCCCCGGCAGCGTCGATCCCTATAACCCGAAAGTTGTGCGCGCCAGCATGGGCGCCATCTTCCATGTTCCGCTGGAAACCGATGTAAACCTGGACACACTCCCCAGCCGTTACCCCCGCATTGCCTGCCTGGACATTGGCGGAGAGCCAATCACCAGCCCAGGCTTCCAGAGCCACGACTGCTATCTTTTTGGCAACGAAGCCCGGGGTGTACCGGAAGAGGCTCTGACCAGTCTGGGCGCCGGGCGCTTCACCATCCCCGGCGCGGCTGCGGTGGAGTCTCTGAATCTTGCTTCGGCGGTGAATATGGTGGTTTATGAGTTGAATCGGACATTGCCTTAGACAGAACTCTCTGGAGCTACCGCTCATGTACATCAATGGAAGTTGGATTAAAGACCGACCGGATTTCATCGTTACCAACCCGGCAACCGGCGAGACCATTGGACGGGTGCCAGACTGCACCGACCAGGATATCGAAGCGGCCATCGCCTCCGCCGACCAGGCATTCCGGGCGTGGCGAAAAACAACGGCCTATGAACGCTCGCAGCTACTTTACCGGGCCTGGGAGCTAATGATCCGCCAGAAGCGCTCACTGGCAGAGTTGATGACCCGCGAACAGGGCAAACCCCTGAAAGCTTCCCTGAACGAAGTACAATACGGCGCAGACTTCCTGCTGTGGTTTGCAGAAGAAGCCAAGCGCATGTACGGACAGATCATTCCCTCGGCCCGCGAGAATCAGCGTTTCCTGGTGCAGAAATCCCCAGTGGGCGTTGTTGGCGCAATTACGCCCTGGAATTACCCTATTTCGATGATTACCCGCAAGCTTGCTCCTGCTCTGGCCGCCGGCTGCACCGTCGTTCTCAAACCCGCCGAAAGCACACCTTTGTGTGCCGCCGCCATGATAGAAATCTTTGAGGAAGCCGGCTTTCCACCGGGGGTAACAAATCTGATTACGATTGAGAACCCCGCCCGGGTTGGCGAAGCCTTCTGTACAGACCCGCGCGTCCGAAAGCTCACATTCACCGGCTCTACTCCCGTTGGAAAAATGCTAAATGGATTAGCGGCCGCCAACATGAAACGAGTCTCAATGGAGCTCGGCGGCCATGCCCCGGCCATCGTATTCCCCGATGCAGACCCGGTGCATGCGGCCAAGGGCCTGTCTCTGGTCAAGTTCCTCAATACCGGCCAGGCCTGCATCAGCCCAAACCGGATATTCGTGCATGAAGACCATGCCAAACCCTTTATCAAGGAACTGAGCAACCGCGCCAGCCGACTTGTTGCGGGTAACGGTATGAGTGACGGCGTTGGCATTGGCCCGCTGATTAACGAAGCGGCCATTCAGAAAGTGGACGACCAGGTTCAGGACGCCCTTGCCCGAGGTGCCAAAGCTGAAACCGGCGGTCACCGCCTGACCGATAACGGGTTATCGGGTGGCCACTTCTACGCACCCACCGTGTTGTCCGGCGTAAAAGCGGATATGAAGATTTATCGGGAAGAAACCTTCGGACCGGTTGCACCCGTGATTACCTATCGCTCGGAAGACGACGTTATTGCCATGGCCAACGACACAGACTATGGCCTGGCGGCTTATATCTATAGCAACAACCTGGCCACCGCCATGCGGGCATTTGAGGCGCTGGACTTCGGCATTATCGGCATTAACGATATCAATCCCACCAGCGCCGCCGCGCCATTTGGCGGCATGAAGAACAGTGGCCTTGGCCGTGAAGGCGCCAAGGAAGGCATTGAGGAATATCTGGAAACCAAACTTGGCGGGTTTGCGATCTGAGCCTAAAAAGGCAGGGCAAGGACGCCACAAATCAGGCTGGAGGCTGCCAAAGATATCATTGAATACCTGAAACTCCAGCCATAGGCAGCAACCCGGGTGTCGTAACCGGTACAACGCTCCAATAGTAACGCGTTAGCCGAAAACGGCGTGCCGGCAATGGTAATCCCCCAGCCAGTTACAATGCCGAACCCGAGCGCCAGTAACCCGTAGTCGGGCCAGATCGGGCCGAGAATGCTGCCTGACAAAGTACCGGAAATGATCGGATTAACACCGCCGGCACCGCCGGCAAAGAACAGCCAGGGCACCAACATGGCTACCAGTGGATAAGCCCACACCGGCAGCGAGAAGTCTGAACCCATCCAGTTCAGGGCGAAGGTGCCAATCACACCCCCCAGAAAAGACGAGCCCCCCATAATCGCCAACTCATTGTTCATCATCGCCAGCGACGGTATGAAAAGCTTGCCGTCCTGAATACGGCGGTACAGCAACCCCAGAACGACTGCGGTCAGGCAACTGAGCGTCACCGCCTGGGAATAAATCAGACCGGCTAGACTGGTGAGGGCAAATGCACCAAGACATATCAGCGCGATAGTACTCAGGAATCGGACCCAGGCTGGCCCCGCTCCCTCAACAGCGCCTACCACAACCTTACTCTCCGGGGCCTCCTGCTCCCGGAACACAGCGCCGGCGACAAGATACAAAGCAGCAAACGGCAGGGAGGCTGCAATCAGCTTCCAGCTGGAAAGCCCAGGCAGAAACGTCACCACCATGACAATCGCAATAGACAGAGGCGATGCCATGGGCGATGCCCCAAATCCGCGCACCACCGCTCTGGCGGCATTTCTTGCCAGCCCACTGTCGCCCCTTTCCCTGATCTGAACACCAATCATGGTGGCAATAACGCCCACGGCGCCAAAATTCAGCGGCACCGACAAAACGGCGGTGCCAGTGGTCACGCCCAGGTAGCGATGGGCAGGCCGGCCGCTAAACAAACTTCTGGAAATGATTTTTATATCATTCGACTGGGCCAGAACGGCAGACAACAGCATCACGGTGATGATTAGTGCACCGATCCTCGCCATGTTGCCGGATGCCCGCTCGAGTGCGACCGGTTCTATCGCAAGCGCGAGCCCCCCAAGAATCAGGATCAGGCTGAAAATCACCCGAGCGACCATTCTCAGATTGGCCCAGCCAAGCACAATAGCCAGGCACGCCAGCGCGGTTGTCAGATAACTGAAGCCTGGCAGAAAAGTGAATACACCGGCCAGAAGTGCCAGATAAGTCAGAACCGTCCGGTAGCTGGCCAACCCGTCTGGTCGCAGAAACGCTGTCATCCTCGTATCACCCGCACGTTCATATTGTTGTTAAAAACATTGCCTGCAAAAAAAGACCGCCGAGACTCCTGTTCAAAGTCTGGCGGTATAAAGGAGGGTCAACACTAAACCCCGGCGCTTCAGCCCATCCCCCGGCTGAAACACAGAGGCACATCCATCAGCTACGGCTTACCCAGTACCGACGAATTGCGAACGCCAGCGAGGCAACGGTCAGAAGAACAAATACCCAGGTAATCGGACCACGGAAGAACACCGACGGGTCACCCTTACTGATCAGGATGGTCCGGCGCAGGTTGTCCTCGAACATGGGACCCAGAATAAAACCGATGAGAAACGGAGCGGCAGCAATACCAGTGCGATTGAACACAAAGCCAAGAATGCCAAATGCCAGCATCAATCCGATATCAAAGGTACTGTTGTTGACCGCATAGGCGCCGTAAATACAGAACATCAAAACGATCGGCAGCAAAATGGTTTTAGGGATATCAGCAATCAGGGAAAAATATTTGATAGCCGCATTACCCACTACCAGCAGAACCACAGAGCTCACCAGAATCCCACAGAACAGGGCATAAACCAGCGTCAGGTTTTCCTGGAACAGCACCGGCCCCGGAGTCAGCCCGTGAATCATGAAGGCGCCGAGAATAATGGCGGTAATAACGTCCCCGGGAATCCCCAGCGACAGCAACGGAATCAGGGTAGCACCGGCAACGCCGTTGTTACCGGCCTCGGCTGCCGCAACACCCTCAACCTCACCTTTGCCGAAGTTATCCTTTCTGGGGGATGTCCGCTTGGCTTCGCTGTATGAGATAAACGCGGCAGACGTGGCTCCCGTTCCCGGGATAGCACCAATGATTACACCAATAATGCTGCCCCGGATAATGGTCTTCAGAGACGCTTTAAACTCTTTCCAGGTCAGAGACGCACCCGTAACCGCGGTACGTATGTGTGGAGCAACCTTGGACGTGTAAAAATCGATAACTTCCGGTATTGCAAACAACCCGATGAGCAACGGTATGAACGACACCCGGTCCATCAGGTTGTAGTTATCAAAAGTCAGGCGCTGCGTGCCGTATACCGCATCCAGCCCGATGGTGGAGACGATAATACCCAGAAACGCTGCAATGAGCCCTTTGACAACAGAATTGCCTGAAACCGAAACAATAATGGTCAGGGAGAAGCAGATCAGCCAGAAATACTCCGGTGGCCCGAAATTCAGCGCAATCTTCGCCAGGTAGGCGGCAAAGAAAATCAACGCCACGTTGGAAATCACATCGGCAACCACCGATGAATACAACGCCGTTTTCAGCGCCTTCTTAGCCTTGCCTTGCTGAGCCATCGGGTAGCCATCAAGCAAGGTACAGGCCGAGGCCGGAGAACCCGGGGTACGAATCAATATCGCAGTAATCGAACCACCATACATTCCGCCCTTATAAATACCGACCAACAGAAGGATCGCGGTCACCGGCTCCATGGAGAAGGTAAACGGCAGGGCGAGCGCAACCGCCATAGTTGCCGTCAACCCGGGGATGGCACCCACCACAACGCCAATCAGAACGCCGACAGCTATCGCTATAAAATTATCAACGCTCAGAAAGAGCGACATAACTTCTGAAAAATTTTCCATCTCTGGCACCCAAAGCTTTTGGACCAACGCCCGCCCCAACTGACCGGAGCCTGCGCATACTTAACGAGTTTTTGCTGGCTTCAGAACCAGGCTTCCCACAGCTCCCCAACAGGCAGGGGCACATTCAGCAGGTAAATGAACAACATGGTCACAAGCACCGGAAAGGCGATCGCGAGCAGATAGATCAGCGGATTACGCAGGCCACTGGCCAAAAACAGCAACACGCAGGCAAGCACACCACTGCCGATGGCACCCAACTGCTCAAAGAAAAACGCGTAGACAACACCTGCCGCTACCATCAAGGCCTGACGTACAAAAGACACGCCTCGGCGAAGCTCATCTCCAGGCTCTCGCTCGGGCGGAACTCGAAGGCCGGAGACCATCAGCACAAGAGACAGAACCAGCACTGACCAGCCGGCAACCTGCGGCAAGAATCGCGGCGACAGCAGCGGGTGCTGCATGAACGGAGGCGCTGAAATGTAGCTGGGGATGATGTAATAAAGAAAAACCAAGGCCAGAATAAAGAATACCGCACCCACGATTGTATTCGGATTGAGTCGGCCGTAATGAGTTGCCGGCGTATCGGCACTCTGGTTCTCGGAGATAGCCATGATAAAACTCTCGACAGTATTCGTTGATAAAGAAAAGGCGGGCCGGCCTGTCAAACCGGTCCCGCCCAGCGCAAGATTGATCAGCGTTTCAGGTTTGCCTTCTCAGCAACGTCTGCCCACTTTTCAAGCTCGTCAGCAACGAAGGCACGAAACTCGTCACCAACCTCTTTACCTGCTACCGCACCAAACTGCGGCAAGAAGCTTTTAAAGTTTTCGCTTTCAACAATTTTCTCGAGCGCAGCCTCAAGCTTCGCCTGCGCTTCCTCGGGGAGCGATTTGTGAGCAATCAGGCCAAACCAGGCCGAAGTCACGTAATCGCCAAGACCAAATTCAGAACCAACTTCCTGCAGCGTAGGTACCTCCGGCAGGAATTCTGAACGCTCAGCAGTGGTTACCGCCAGGGCCTTGAGCTTTCCGGATTGGATATGGGGGTAAACCGTCGGCATATTTTCAAAGGCCACGTCTACATCCCCTGCCAACAGCGCCGGCAGTGCTTCGCCTGAACCCCGGAAAGGGACGTGAATCAGGTTAGCCTGGGTCAGGTTCTTGAACAGCTCACCAGACATATGGATCGAGCTGCCGATGCCTGGGGAACTGAACGACAACTGCCCTTCACGTGCCGCAGCAACGAACTCTGCAACAGAGTTATAGGGACTGCTTGCCGGCACAACCATCACGTTCGGGATGTCGATGACATTACGAATGAACACGAAATCCTCAACCGGGTCATAGCGAAGGTTGGGATAAATCGACGCGCCGATGGTGTGCCCCGGGGATGCCATCACCAGCATATGATCAGAGCCACGGCCGCCACGTGCCAGCTGTGCTGTTGCAACAGTGGAGCCCGCACCTGGACGATTCTCGACAACAACGGTGGTGAGTTCTTTCTGAAGCAGGTCTGCCACCTTACGGGAGAGCAGATCTGTAGTGCCGCCAGCCGAATACGGTACGACCAGGCGAATGTTATCACTCGGCCACTCTTTGCCATGCGCAACTCCAGTCATGGCAATAGTGACAGATGCAACGGCTGCAACAACCGCGGATTTGAACAGTCTAGTTGATGTACTAATCATCTTGTCATTGTCCTGCTTATCTTTGGTTCGATTATCGAACATATGTTCGTATTGTCGAACGCCAATTTCACATAATACGCTTGTTCGTGCAAGTACTTTTACGAACAAAATCTGATCAATTGAGGGTAATACGACTAATAGACGGGCTGATGCAAAGAGGCAAAAAAGACAGGGGAAAGGAAAACGCCGAGGCCGGTATCAAGTACACCGGCTCCGGGCATGAACAGCTTCAGGGCAACACGGCCGCTATGTTACGAGCAGCCGCTTTCATTATCGGCACATACTCATCAACGATTCGCTCCAGGGTGACAGAACTGACATGGCTGCTGGAGTTAAGCGCAAACCGCACCTGCCCCCTCCGGTCAATTACAGGGACTGCCACAGCACGCATACCCAACTCCAGCTCCTGGTCTACGATCGCGTACCCTTGCTCTCGAACCCTTTCAAGCTCCACTCTGAGTTCGTCCGGCCCCTTGGTGTTCGGTGTATGCTTCTCAAAACGAGACTTTTCGAACACCGCCTCCAGTTCTGGCTTCTGCAAATACGCCATCAGAACGCGACCACCGGAAGTGGCATAGGCCGGCAACCTCGCACCAATCTGCAGATTGATCGGAATCAGGCCCCTGCGCGGAATACGAGCCACATAGACGATGTCTGCCCCATCCAGAACGAGCGCAGAGCAGGATTCACCCAACTCGTACGCAACCTTTTCCAGGTGGGGGGTTATGGTTTCCGAGAAGTCCAATGACGCAAGGTAGGCATATCCAAGCTCCAGCACCTTGGCCGTCAACCTGAACTTTTTGTCCTCCAGAGACACATAACCCAGTTTCTGCAGAGTCAACAAAAAACGCCGGGCTGCCGCTCTGGACAACCCGTTTTTCTCGGCAACCGCAGACAACGTCATGGACGGGTTTTCCGTATCAAAGGATCGGATAACTTCCAGCCCTCGCGCAAAAGTGGTCAGAAACTCCTTGTCAGCTCCTGACATATCCTTGTTTTGATCAGTCATGAAAACGTTCCGTAAAGCTGAGGTAAAACAACATCACCCCTTATTGGCGCTCCAACTATCCAGTGTTTTCCCTTCAAGAGCCAGTTGTTCCAGCAAAGGAGCTGGCTGCCAGTAATCCGCCCCGGTTTTGTCACGCAGCGCACAGATGCAGTCGTACACTTCCCTGAGCCCCATCTGGCTTGCCGTGAACATGGGGCCACCGCGGAATACCGGGAAGCCGTAGCCATTCACATAAACTACATCAATGTCACTGGGCCGTTGCGCTATTCCTTCACCGAGAATGTGGAAACCCTCGTTAATCAGTGCCATCAGGTGCCGGTCAAGAATTTCCTGATCAGTCATGGTCCGGCGCTGCACGCCGTGGGCCCTGGCCTGCGCTTCAATTACTTCCAGAACCTCTGGATCCGAAGACCTGGCCCGGGTCTCTGGGTCGTAGCGGTAGTATCCCGCTCCGGATTTCTGCCCCAAACGTCCCATCTCGACAAGCGCATCAGCAATGCAATAGCTGCGGGGGTCGCCTTTTTGCTCAGGAGTCAGGGCCTGACGGGCCTTATAGCCGATATCCAGGCCGGCAAGGTCACCAACCGCAAGTGGCCCCATGGCCATACCAAAGCGCGTGAGAACACCGTCAATCTGCTCAGGTGACGCCCCCTCAATCATCGACAGCTGGGCTTCCCGCGCATAGGGGCGCAGCATCCGGTTGCCGATGAAGCCGTAACACACCCGAGCCAGAACCGGCACCTTACCAATTTTCTTGCCCAGCGCCATAGAGGTCGCAATCACATCCTCAGATGTGGCGTCGGCGCGAACCACCTCCAGCAGGCGCATCACATTCGCCGGGCTGAAAAAGTGCAGCCCGACCACGTCCTGCGGGCGCGAAGTACAGGCAGCGATTTCGTTCACATCAAGGTAAGAGGTATTTGAGGCAAGAATGGCCCCGGGCTTACACACGCGGTCAAGCTCACCGAAAACCTGCCGTTTCACATCCATGCTTTCAAACACGGCTTCGATAACCAGATCGACATCGGCCAGGCTGTCATAGCTCGTGCTGCCAGTAATCAGGGCCTGACGTTTATCCGCCGCCTCCTGCGACATCTTGCCCTTACTGACCGTGATGCCGTAGTTCTTGCTGATCATCGCAAGGCCACGATCCAGCGCCTCCTGGTTAAGCTCCAACAGCGTTACCGGGATTCCGGCATTGGCAAAGGTCATTGCGATGCCACCACCCATGGTGCCGGCACCGATAATGCCAACACGGTTGATGGGTTTCGCCTTTGCATTTTCGTTAAGGTCTTCAACAACTGCGGCCTTGCGCTCGGCAAAGAACATATGTCGCATGGCGGCCGCCTGGTCAGAGCCGACACACTCAACAAAACTCGCCCTTTCGAACTGCAGACCGTCCTCAAAGGGTTTCGAGACCGCCGCTTCCACACAATCAACAATCTTCTGCGGAGCAACCTGCCCACGCCGGCGCTTGGCCATGTTCTTGCGCCATACTTCGAAGACATCTGCATCGCTTTCGGCAGCAGGCACCTCCAGGTCTCTGACCCGGCGCAGCGGCGCGCCCTCTTCCAGAAGGGATTGAGCATATGCCAGGGCCGAATCCTGCAGGGGCTCCTCAACCACACGGTCAATCATGCCCAGCTCCAGAGCTTTCGGCGCAGCCACTCGCTTACCAGAGGTAATAACATCCAGGGCCGTTTCCACGCCGACCAGTCTGGGCAAACGCTGTGTGCCACCGGCTCCAGGCAAGATACCCAGATTAACTTCCGGCAGGCCCACAGCCGCCGTATTCAGCGCGCAACGATAGTGACAGCTGAGCGCCAGCTCAAAGCCGCCACCCAGAGCCGTGCCGTGTAAGGCGGCAATAACAGGCTTTGCGGAAGACTCAATGGCTTCGTTCACTTCCGGCAGGGAGGGAGCCATAGGCGGTTTTCCAAACTCCTTGATATCCGCTCCGGCCACAAAGGTTCGGCCCTCACAGATCAGGACAATGGCCTTTGAGTTGTCCGTCTGAGCGTTTGTAATGGCGCTCATCACGCCCTCACGCACTTTTTGCGACAGGGCATTTACCGGTGGGTTATTGATGGTAATAACGCCGAAGTCACCAACCAGCTCATAAGTAACCAACATACGGAATTTCCTCTTCTGATAAAAAAAGAGCCGATCCCGCACTATCGGGAACGCGGTTCGGCTCTACAGAACACCTCAATACCGGCTAGATTACGCCTTTGTCGCGCAACGCCTTGATATCATCGTCTGACTTCCCTAGCACCCTGTTCAACACCGCAGCAGTGTCTTCTCCAAGCAGCGGAGGCGCCTTCTGGTAGGCCTGCCTGGTTTTGGAGAACTTGATCGGGTTTGCAATCCCCGGAACCGGGCCAATAGCCGGATGTTCCAGCTCGATCTTCATATTGCGCGCCTGAACCTGAGGGTCTTCGAATACCGCTGCAATATCCTGAATCGGGCCGCAGGGCACGCCCACAGCAACCAGTTTTTCCATCCAGTCACGACTGGTTCCGGTGCGGGTGCGTTCGCAGATTTTACCGACAAGTTCCGGCCGATGAGCAACCCGCTGGGGGTTGGTCTCAAAGCGCGGATCTTCAGACAGTTCCGGACACCCCAGAACATCACACAAACGCCTGAACTGGCCGTCGTTACCCACGGCGATAATTATCTGCCCATCACTGGTAGGGAATGGCTGATAAGGCGTTAGGTTCGGGTGGTATTCACCGGTCCGGGTTGGCACATCACCACTGCAGAAATAGTTGAGGGCCTGGTTTGCCAGCCAGCTAACCTGCACGTCAAGCAGAGCCATATCAATGTACTGGCCTTCACCCGTCTTCGAGCGATGATGGAGTGCCGACAGGATGGCAATCGTTGCGTTCATCCCGGTGGTCAGGTCAGCTACCGCCATGCCAACTCGCTGAGGGCCGGCACCCGGGTTGCCGTCGGCAACGCCGGTGATACTCATCAACCCGGCCTGCGCCTGCACCAGGTAGTCATAGCCGGGGTAACTGGCCATTGGGCCGGTCTGGCCGAAGCCGGTGATTGAACAATAGATCAACCCCGGATTCACCTTGGCCAGATCGTCATAGCCCAGGCCTTTCTTGGCGAGCCCGCCCGTTTTGAAGTTCTCAACCAGAATATCGCAGTCCGCCGCCAGTTCACGGACCAGCTGTTGCCCCTCTTCGCTGCCAAGATCAATCGTAACCGAGTGCTTACCCCGGTTTGCAGACAAAAAGTAGGCAGACTGCTTTGTCGGATTGCCGTCTTTGTCTTTCAGCCAGGGGGGGCCCCAATGGCGAGTGTCGTCACCGAGCTTCGGGCGCTCAACCTTGATAACCTCGGCCCCCAGATCCGCCATGATCTGGGTGCTCCAGGGCCCCGCCATAACACGGGACAAATCCAGTACACGAATGCCTGATAATGGACCTGACATCTCAATCTCCCCGATGTATCAAGCGTTCTGCGCGTTACGAATGAGGTGCTTGGCAATGACCAGCTGCTGGATCTGGGAAGTTCCCTCATACAGCCTGAACAGACGAACATCGCGGTAGAAGCGCTCGACACAGTACTCACCAATGTAACCTGCACCGCCATGAACCTGAACCGCGCGGTCTGCAACGCGTCCGACCATTTCCGTACAGAACAGCTTGCAGCAAGAGGCATTCATCGACACAGGCTCACCCGCATCATAGGATCTTGCGGCTTCTTCAACCATGCATTTGCCGGCATAATATTCCATCTGGCTGTCTGCGAGCATCGCCTGAACCAGCTGGAAATTGGCAATCTCGGTTCCAAACTGTTTGCGCTGGCTGGAATAATTAACGCTTTCCTCAATCAAACGTTTTGCGGTGCCGACGCTCAACGCGCTGATGTGCAGACGGCCCCGGTCCAGCACCTTCATGGCTGTCTTGAAACCCTGGCCTTCTTTACCACCGATCAGCGCAGTCGCAGGCACACGCACGTTGTCAAAAATCACATCGCAGGTGTGAGAACCTTTCTGCCCCATTTTCTTGTCGGGCTTACCGAGAGTAATGCCCGGCAGGTCGGCATCAACCAGAAAGGCTGAAACGCCACGACCACCTTCCTCTTTGGTTCCGGTACGCGCCATGACCGTAAAGACTCCCGCACGGGGCGCATTGGTAATGTAGCGCTTGGTGCCGTTGATCACGTATTCGTCACCGTCGCGGCGCGCCATGGTGGAAACGGAGCCCGCATCGGAACCGGCATCCGGCTCGGTCAGGGCAAACGAGCCGATCAGTTCGCCGCTGGCCATCTTCGGCAGGTAGTGGGCTTTCTGTTCCGGAGTTCCGTCAATAATGATGCCTTGCGAACCGATTCCCACGTTGGTACCAAACATGGAGCGGAAAACCGGCGAGGTGTAACCCATTTCCTGAACCACCGCGACCTCTTCAGACATGGTCAGCCCGAGGCCACCGAATTCCTCGGGGATAGACAGGCCGAACAGCCCCATATCTTTCATTTCGTCGATAACTTCTTCCGGAATCCGGTCCTCCTCTGCAACCTGCATTTCCAGGGGAACCAAGCGCTCACGGACATACCGCCTGACGCTATCCACAAACTGATTCAAAGTATCTTTATCAAGTGCCATGCCGGCCTCCACTGAATTTCAGGTAGCGGAACGCCAGCCTCGAACAACTTTGTTCGATAATCGGTCATGGCGTTCGATTTTCGATTCGTGAGGACAAATGTCACACATTCTTTGCCCGCAATCAAGCCGAATGTCGACCACCTGGCTGTAGACCGGGCACCAGTACACAGCGAACAAACCAGCCCATAGTCTGAATTGACACGCCGACAAGCAGCGGCCTACACTAGAATTTACTGCAGAATTATATTTTGCACAGCGAAACAATAAACATAAAACAGGATGACTTTATGAACAAAACAAAAACCAAGATCGTATCCGCACTTCTTGCATGCAGTGCAACCACTGCCTGGGCTGCAGGAAATGTTGATCTGCCACAAACCATCGGGATGACCGCCTATGGCACCAGTTCGGCCGGCTATAGCCAGATGGTTTCTATCGGCAACCTGCTACGCAATGAGTACGGCGTATCCCTGCGGATCCTGCCCGGCGAGAACGACGTTTCCCGGATGACACCACTTAAAACCGGGCGCGTACCGGTTTGTTCCTGTGGCATTGCCGCTTATTACGCCGCCGAGGGCGTACTGATGTTCTCCGAGGACAACTGGGGGCCGCAGCCGGTTCGGGTTATTACCACATCCATTGCCAGTTTTGGCCTGAGCATTGCTGTAGCCGGCGATATCGGCGTAGAAACCCCCTATGACCTCAAGGGCAAACGCATTTCCTACATTCGTGGTGACGATGCCCTGAACCTCGGCACCGAAGCCATGCTGGCCTTTGGCGACCTCACCTGGGATGACGTGGAGCGGGTAGACTTCCCGGGATACGGCCGTGCCTTTGACGGCATCGTCGCCAATCAAAGCGATACCGCATTTACCGTTTCTGTCGCCGGCGGCCCACAACAGCTTTCCGCCAGTCCGCGCGGTATATCCTGGCTGGAGCTTGATCCTGAAGACACCGAGGGCTGGGAGCGACTGCGCTCCGTAGCTCCCTATTTCCAACCGCACCGGGTTACTTCCGGCGCCGGCATCAGCAAGGATGAGCCGTGGATTGGTTCCAGCTACCCCTACCCCATCATCATCGCCAACGCCGATGCCGATAAAAAACTGGTGGACGGGCTGATTCGTGTGTTCACCGAGGATTACGACAAGTACAAGGACTCCGCACCGGGCAATGCAGGCTATGCCTTGGAGAACCAGAATCTCAACTGGGTCATCCCGCTGCATGATGTGGTCGTCGACTACTACAAGGAAATCGGCCACTGGACGGAAGATATGCAACAGCACCAGGACATGCTGGTACAGCGTCAGAATATCCTCCTGGACACTTGGGAGAGCTACACCAAGGCCAACCCACCTGCCGACAAGGAAGCCTTCAAAAAGGGCTGGATGACGGCGCGGGCAGAAGCACTTCAAGCGGCGGGCATGAATCCGGTATTCCGGTAAAACCTGCTGTCCTGGTTGAAACCTGATTCCGGTGTAAAGACGAGGGGTCTGTTACACCGGAGTTCTTTCAGGAGTCTTACTGCATGTCTGAAACACACAACATTGAACCGTCGAAAGAAAACGTCAGCGGCATCCGGCGGCTTTCCGGCGGATGGCCATGGGTCCCCAGGGTTGCAACCCTTGTCCTGACACTGCTGACGATTGACTACCTGTTCAATTTGCAGCTGATCAATATTGTTACCAAAGTGGAAAGCCAGTTTTTCTATGTGGTGGTGGCACTTATGCTACCGCTGGTTTTTCTGCTTTGGCCAATGTCACGCCACGCTTCCCGGAACAAGGTTCCCTGGTACGACATCATCCTGTTCCTTGCCGCCTCGGTTATCTGCGGGTTCTTTGTCTACAACGCGGAAACTATTCTGGATTACGGCTGGGAATACGCGGCACCACAATACGCCGTAGTGTTCAGCTTCCTGTTCTGGGTTACCGTCATCGAAGCCATTCGTCGGGCCGGCGGCCTGCCGATTGCCATGATTGTCGGTGTCGCCAGCCTGTACCCGATATTTGCAGACAAGCTGCCGGGCCCCATCCAGGGGTTTCCATCCGCCCCCGACCAGACCGCGATCTACATGGCCATGAGTCGAGAAGGCATCATGGGCGTGCCCTTACAAGCCTTTGCCAACATCGTGATCGGCTTCCTTCTGTTTGGCGTCGCCCTGCAGAAAACCGGCGGCGGTCGTTTCTTTATCAACCTGGCCTTCGCATTGCTGGGCCATGTTCGGGGCGGACCGGCAAAGGTTGCGGTTTTCTCCAGCGGCCTCATGGGATCCATGAGCGGCAGCGTAATCACTAATGTGATGACAACCGGAGTGATGTCAATTCCGGCAATGCGCCGAGTCGGCTTCAGCCGTTCCTACGCAGCCGGCGTAGAAGCCTGCGCTTCTACAGGCGGCGTTCTGATGCCACCGGTTATGGGTGCCACCGCGTTCATCATGGCCGCGTTCCTGAACATTCCCTACGGCACCATTGCACTGGCGGCAGTCGTGCCCTCCGCACTGTATTTCCTCGGCCTGTTTATCCAGATTGATGCCTATGCTGCGCGCAACAAACTTCAGGGCCTGCCGGCCAGCGAATTGCCGTCACTCAGGCAGACATTAAAGGAAGGCTGGTACTTCATCTTCGTGTTTGCCCTGCTGATCTGGATGCTGTTCTTCCTGCGACGAGAGGCCACGGCACCATTCTTTGCAACGGTTCTCTTGCTGGTGATCAACCAGGTACTGCCCTACCAGCGCTGGAAGTGGCAAGACGTGAAGGACTTCTTCGCAGAGTCAGGGAAGCTGTTTGCAGAGCTGATCGCGATCCTCACCGGTGTTGGCTTGCTGGTAGGTGCACTGTCGGTTACCGGGCTGTCAGGCACTATTGCCAATGACCTTATCTACCTTGCCGGTGGCAACACCCTGGTACTGCTGTTGATGGGAGCGCTGACCAGCTTTGTGCTCGGTATCGGCATGACGGTTACAGCTGCCTATATTTTCCTGGCGGTTGCGCTGGCACCGGCCCTGATAAACGGCGGCGGAATGGATCCCCTGGCCGTTCACCTGTTCATCCTTTACTGGGGCATGCTCAGCTTCATCACCCCACCGGTTGCCCTGGGCGCCTTTGCCGCTGCAACGGTTGCCGGCTCCAACGCAATGAAAACCGGTGTGGAAGCCATGCGGCTGGGCAGCGTGATCTACTTTATCCCATTCCTGTTTGTGCTTAATCCAGCGCTGATCTTTCAGGGTACCTGGAGCGAGATTCTCCTGGTGATTGTACAAGCACTGATTGGGGTAACGTTGATAGCATCGGCCATGCAAGGCTGGCTGATCGGGGTAGGCTCTCTGGCAGCAAGCAAGCTGTTGCAATGGCCAATCCGGCTGGGACTCATTGCCGGTGGCATGATCCTTGCCATCCCCGGTGGCGGACCGGTTCCGCTGACCAATCTGGAATTGTCTCTTATTAGTGCTGCGTTGATCATTCCTGCGGTCATCGCCGCCGCACTGACGCACAAGAAATACGAAAGAAGGGAAAAGGCCCTGGCCTGAGACGGTCCTGCCCGGAGGGTGACACACCCTCCGGGCAATTCAATTACAAAAAGCCGGAAAGTCTCTGGCGCACAATCCCTTCAGCCTCTTCCATGATTCTGCGGACCAACTCATCGCATGAAGGGATATCATTAATCAACCCAACAACCATGCCACAACTCCAGGCAGCTTCATCCATCTTGCCTTCCTGCAACACCAGCTTACCCTTTGCACCTGTGACAAGGTGACGGATATCGTCAATAGTTTCCTGATCACCCTTTTCACTCTCAATCCGGATGATTTCCCGCACGGCGGCGTTATCCATCACCCGCTCGGTGTTCTTCAGGTTGCGCATGATCAGCCGGGTCTGCAGTTCACTGGCTTCCACAATTGCCTGCTTCACGCTCTCATGAACCGGCGCCTCTTTGGTGGCCAGAAAACGGGTGCCCATATTCATACCTTCGGCACCTAATGCCATAGCCGCTACCAGGCTCCGACCATCGGCCATCCCGCCAGATGCAATAAAAGGTATCGTCAGCTCTTCGGCTGCACGGGGCAGCAGAATGAAGTTTGGCACATCATCCTCACCGGGATGGCCGCCGCATTCAAAGCCGTCCACACTGACGGCATCACAACCGATTCGCTCGGCCTTCAAAGCGTGGCGAACAGATGTGCACTTGTGGATAACCTTGATACCCGCAGCCTTCAACTGCTCCATGTACTGCTCGGGGCTGCGGCCGGCGGTTTCAACCGCCTTGACACCACTGCGGATGATAACGTCAATGTACTCGGGGTAAGGCGGCGCGTTGAAGGACGGCAGGAAGGTCAGGTTTACACCGAAGGGTTTATCCGTCATCTGCTGGCAGCGGGCGATTTCACTGGCGAGATGTTCAGGCGTAGGCTGGGTCAGGGCGGTAATCATGCCCAGACCACCGGCATTGGAGACTGCCGATGCCAGTTCGGCAAAGCCTACGTTGTGCATGCCACCCTGTACGATCGGGTGCTCGATTCCAAATAATTCCGTAATTCGTGTTTTCACGGCATCACTCTTTTGTTGTTGATAAACATTTCCGGCCCTTAAACGTGAAGGAGCCGCTGCTGCGGCTCCTTCGTTGTCTTGCGATTACAGCTGCAGCGAACGCACTTCCAGAAACTCCTCAAGCCCCCACTTGCCGAACTCTCGCCCGATACCGGAATGGCCAAAACCACCAAAGGGAGCCAGCGGGTTGAAGCCGCCACCGTTCACCGTCACCTGTCCGGTCCGGAGTTTTGCGGCAAAAGCCTTTGCCTTTTCCCGATCCGCCGACCAGACCGCTCCAGACAGCCCGTAGGCAGTGCCATTGGCGATACGCAAGGCTTCTGCCTCATCGTTGTAGGGAATCACGCACAGCACCGGGCCGAAAATCTCTTCCTGGGCGATTGTGCTGTTCGGGTCTACATTGCCAAACACGGTTGCCTGTACAAAGTAACCCTTGTCCAGGCCTTCCGGCGCGTCCGGGCCGCCGGCTACCAGGGTGGCGCCTTCCGCAACACCGAGCCGGATGTAATCCACTGCCCGGTCCCGCTGCTGCGCGGAAGCCAAGGGGCCCAAACGGGTGGCTTCGTCCAGCGGGTTGCCCGGGGTCATTCTGGCCGCGGCTGCAGCCGCCAGCTTGCACGCCTCGTCATGGCGATCGGCGGGCACCAGCAGCCGGGTCAGGGCGGTGCAGGTTTGTCCGGAGTTGAGCAGGCAGTTGCTCACTGTGCCTTTTACTGCGGCTTCCAGGTCAGCGTCCGATAAAACAACCGATGCCGATTTGCCGCCCATTTCCAGCGCAATCCTCTTGAAGTCATCCGCAGCGGCATGGGCAATGGCATGACCGGTGCGGGTGGAGCCGGTGAATGACAGCATGCGCACATCCGGATGCCGGATCAGGGTTTCACCAACGGTTTGCCCGGCCCCGCATACCATGTTGAACACACCCGCCGGCAGGTCGGTTTCATCCAGAATGTCAGCGAGGATAAAGGCTGCCTGCGGCGCAATCTCAGAGGGCTTCAGCACAACAGTGCAGCCGGCAGCAATCGCGGGTACTACCTTCAGAATGATCTGATGCAGCGGATAGTTCCAGGGTGTAATACAGCCCACCACACCGACCGGCGCATATTGCACTTCCGAGTTACCAGACTGCTCAACGAACGGAAACTCCGGCAACATATCGGTATAGGTCTTGGTTACAGTTGCCGGCAGGCCAGCCTGGATTGCCGTGGCAAGCTTCAGTGGCATGCCCACTTCCCGGCTGACCGCTTCCGCAATTTCCGGTGCCCTTTGCTTGAGTCCAGCATGCAGCTGGCCAAGCACGTTCACCCTTTGCTCTACAGAACTTTCAGACCAGACCTCAAATGCTGCATGCGCAGCGGCAATTGCCAGTTCCATCTGTCCCGGATCGGACATGGGCACCCGGGCAATCACGTCGCCGGTGGCCGCTTCATGCACATCCGCCATGTCGCCGTTCCAGTCGACCCAGCTACCATTAATGTAGTTCTTGTTCAGAATCTTCATGTTTTTCCCTCAGTCGAAGACAATTACGCCACGCGCGTTCTTGCCCGAGATCATGTCGTCAAAGGCCTGAACAGCTTCATCTATGGAGTAAGTCTGGGTGATCAGCTCATCGAGTTTAAGCTTACCCGCACGATACAAACCCAGAAGTCGCGGGAAATCGTGTTGCGGCCGGGCTGAACCCAGCCAGCTGCCCTTCAGGGTGCGCTCGTCGGCAGGCAGGGTGAGCGTAGTAATCGAGGTTTTATCTTTCGGGTCAGCAACCCCTACCACGACGGCGGTACCACCGCGCCCAAGCGACTTGTAGGCTTGCTCAACCACAGCACCTGCACCAACGCACTCAAAGGCGTAATCCACACCGCCGGTCAGTTTTCTGATGGCCTTGGCGGCATCGTTCACTTCATTGAGGTCGATCGTGTGGGTGGCACCGAATTCCCGCGCCATGGCGAGCTTTTTCGGGTTGTTGTCCACCGCCACAATCATTTCGGCACCGGCGGTTGCGCAGCCCTGAACGGCGTTCAGGCCAACACCGCCAATACCGAACACTGCAGCCCTGGAACCCGGCTCCAGCCCGGCAGTATTAAATACAGCACCCACACCGGTCATCACGGCACAGCCCACCAATGCGGCGTTCTGTAGTGGCACATCCTCTGCAACCTTCACGCAGTTATCCACATGCAGGGTTGCATACTCCGCCATCACGCCGCAGGCGCCGAACACATTCAAGGGCTCGCCCTGACTGTCGCGGGTTCGAACGGTTCCATCGGGCAGTGTAAACATCGCCTTGCGGGCGCTTTCACACAGAACCGGATGGCCACGCACACACTGGCGGCACTTGCCGCACATTGAGATAAACGAACTAACAACGTGGTCGCCTTCACTGAAGCCTTCCACACCCTCGCCAACTTCAACCACCACACCGGCCGCCTCGTGGCCCAGCACCAATGGCGGTGGATACTGAATCTTTCCAGTGGTGGCTGAAAGGTCGCTGTGGCACACGCCGCAGGCGGCAACCTTGATGGTTATCTCGCCCCGTTTTGGTCCGTCCACCGTAATCTGTTCGACCTGTACCGGCTTGCCCCACTCCCGGCAGACCACCGCCTTTGCTTGTCTGTCCATTACCCTGACTCCTGTTGTTTTTGTGTTGATTCAGAGTTGGCGAGGCCCGTCAGAATGCCTCGTCAAACATATCCAGTGCCGTTGAGTCCACCGATTGCAGCAACTCAGCCGTTGCAACCACTCCGGGCAATTCGTACCGGCAGAAATAATCGCAGGCGCGCAACTTACCCTGATAGAAGCCCTCCGTCTGCTCACCGGCCCCGCCTAGTCCGACAAGGGCTTTCAAGGCCTGTCGCACCCAGAGCCAGCCGACAACCACCTGCCCGAAGGCGTCCAGGTACAGAGTGGCATTTGCCAGTGCTTTTTCCTTGTCACCGGAGGCCTTTACCTCATTGATCACCCGGGTAGCTTCAACCATTGCTGACAGGGACCGCTCAAGCAGCCCGGCATTAGAAGCCAGCCGTTCCTGCTTGCGGGCCTCGGCAATAGTGGCTTCAATCCTGCGCACCAGTTCGCGGTAATACCGGCCATCGGCCATGGAAACCTTGCGACCAAGCAGGTCGATGCCCTGAATACCATGGGTGCCCTCGTGGATCGGGTTAAGCCGGTTATCCCGGTAGAACTGTTCTACCGGATATTCCCGGGTGTAGCCGTAGCCACCATGCACCTGAATTGCCAGGCTGTTAGCTTCGAGACAATAACGGGAAGGCCAGGACTTGATCACTGGCGTGAGCAAGTCGAGCAGCCCGGCGGCAAGCTCACGCTGCTCGCCAGTTTCCGCAAACTTCTTCTCGTCCACCAATACTGCACCCTGCAGACAGAGCGCCAGCCCACCTTCCACATAGGCCTTCTGGGCCAGCAGCATGCGCCGGATATCAGCATGGCGGATCAGAGGCACCTGGGGGCTTTCCGGATCCTTCTCTCCAACCGGACGCCCTTGCTGCCGCTCGAGGGCATACTCAAGCGCATGAAGATAGCCGGTGTAACCCAGCATCACCGAGCCCAGGCCAACACCAATCCGGGCTTCGTTCATCATATGGAACATGGCAGCCAGGCCCTCGTGGGGCGCGCCAACCAGATACCCGACCGCCCCCGCTGCCTCACCAAAGTTCAACATGGTAGACGTCGTGCCACGGTATCCCATTTTGTGAATCAGGCCAGCCAGGGCGACATCATTGCGCTCGCCTAAAGAGCCATCTTCGTTAACCAGGACCTTCGGCACCAGAAACAGGGAAATTCCTTTTACGCCGGCCGGGGCCCCAGGTAAACGCGCGAGTACCATATGAATGATGTTCTCGCTCAGCTCGTGATCACCACCGGAGATGTAGATCTTGTTACCAAATAACCTATAACTGCCATCCGCCTGCGGCTCCGCGCGAGTGCGCAGATCTCCCAGAGAGGATCCTGCATGGGGCTCGGTCAGGCACATGGTGCCGAAAAAACGCCCCGCCAGCATCGGCTCGGCGTAGCGGCTTTTCTGCTCGTCGGAGCCATGGGCGAGAATCAGGTTAGCTGCCGCAATAGTCAGCCCGGCGTAGCCCTGAGTCCCTACGTTGGCTCCTTTGAGCATCCCCACACACATCTGGGCAACCGCACTGGGCAACTGCATGCCACCGCGCTCGTAGTCCTGGCTGGCCGCCATCAGACCAGTACTTTTCAGTACGTCCAGCGCCTTGTGAACTTCCGGGCGCATGTGCACACGGCCATTCTCGAAGGTCGGCTCTTCTTCATCCACCAAGCGAGCATGGGGTGCGAACTCCTCTGCGGCAACTTTCAGCGCCAGGTCCAGCGCCGCCTGCAGCGTTTCACGACTATGGTCCTGATAGCGCTCAAATCTGAGCACCTTCTCTACTTCATGAAGTTCATAAAGCTGGAAAGCCAGGTCCCGGGTACTGACGATTTTCTGCTGCATGACGGCGCTCTCCGTTTATACCACTTCGAACAGGCCGGCTGCGCCCTGACCGCCGCCAATGCACATGGTGACCACCACATATTTGGCACCCCGGCGCTTGCCCTCAATCAGGGCATGGCCGGTAAGGCGGGAACCACTCACACCATAGGGGTGACCCACAGAAATAGAGCCGCCATTCACGTTCAGCTTTTCCATCGGAATACCCAGACGGTCGCGGCAGTAGACCACCTGGGATGCAAAGGCTTCGTTCAGTTCCCACAGGTCAATGTCGTCCATGGTCAGGCCGTTGCGGGCAAGCAGGCGTGGAACAGCAAACACCGGGCCGATACCCATCTCGTCGGGCTCGCAGCCTGCAACAGCAAAGCCACGGAAAATGCCCATGGGCTCGATGTTATGCTTTTCGGCATAGGTGCTGTCCATGACCGTACACACAGAGGCGCCATCAGAAAGCTGGCTGGCGTTGCCCGCGGTAACAAACTGGCCCGGGCCACGTACCGCGTCCAGTGAGGCCAACCCTTCCAATGTAGTATTCGGGCGATTGCATTCGTCCCGGTCCAGAGTTACCTGTTTTTCGCTCACTTCACCGGTTTCTTTGTCTTTAACCAGCATAGTGGCGTCAAAAGGCACAATTTCGTCGTCAAACTTTCCGGACTGCTGGGCCGCGGCGGTGCGCTGCTGGGAAATCAGTGCGTACTCATCCTGGGCTTCACGGCTTACGTTGTAACGCTGGGCGACAATATCGGCCGTTTCGATCATCGACAGGTACAGTTCCGGCTTGTTCTTCATCAGCCATTCGTTAGTAGCACGGAAGCCATTAAGTTTGTCGTTCTGAACCAGGGAGATGGACTCTACGCCACCAGCCACGATGGCAGGCACCTTCTCCGACATCACTCGCTGCGCAGCAATAGCAATAGATTGCAGGCCGGAGCTGCAGAACCGGTTAATTGACAGCCCGGCCGTAGTAACCGGGAGCCCGGCGCGAATAGCCGCCAGGCGTGCCATGTTCTTGCCCTGACAACCTTCGTGGAAGGTTGCGCCCAGAATGACATCTTCAACAATGGCAGGATCAATTCCGGCACGCTCAACGGCGTGCTGGATAACGTGCCCGGCCAGGTCAACACTGTGCGTGTTGTTCAGGGCACCACGATAGGACTTGCCAAGGCCGGTACGCGCGGTCGAAACGATGACAGCATCAGACATAAGATGAACTCCTTATAATTATAGATCGCTGAACTTGCGGCCTTCCGCCACCAGCTTCTCGAGCAACGGTGCAGGCTTCCACTGCTCGCCACCCACTGTGTTGTTGTAGTTCTTCACTGCCGCCAGAATATTGTCCAGCCCAACCTGATCTGCCCAGAACATGGGGCCGCCACGATACGCGGGGAAACCATATCCGTAGATCCAGACCACATCGATGTCCAGTGACCGGTCGGCAATGCCTTCTTCCAGTATCTTGGCACCTTCGTTGACCATTACATACATGCAACGCTCAAGGATTTCCTGGTCGGTAACCTCCCGGGCTACGATCCCCTGTTCCGCGCGGAAGCTTTCAATCAGCTGTTCCACTTCCGGGTCGACAACCGGCGCGCGGCTACCTTCCTCATATTTGTATACGCCAGCCTGGGTTTTCTGTCCCAGACGACCCTGCTCAACCAGCTTGTCCATCCAACTGGCCGGCACATCTTCACCGGCGTTACGACGCTCTTCACGAATACGATAACCGACATCAATGCCGGCCAGGTCAGACATCGCAAACTGCCCCATCGGGAAGCCCAGATCTGTCAGCACCTTGTCCACCTGCTGCGGCGAGGCGCCTTCGTTAACCAACGCCATGGCCTCGGCACCGCGCTTGTGCAGCATCCGGTTGCCCACAAATCCGTGACAGTTGCCAACCATCACGCCGACTTTCTTGATCTGCTTCGCTACTGCCATGACAGTGGCTTTGACTTCGTCGGACGTCTTGCTGCCGCGAACATTCTCCAGCAGCTTCATAACGTTGGCCGGGCTGAAGAAGTGCATGCCCACAACGTCTTCGGGGCGTTTGGTAGCCGAGGCAATTTCGTCAATGTCGAGGGTGGAGGTGTTAGACGCGAGAATGGCGCCCGGCTTGCACACTTCATCCAGCTTGGCGAAGATCTCTTTCTTGACGGCCATGTTCTCAAAGACGGCTTCAATCACCAGGTCGACGTCGCGGAAGTCATCGTAGCTCAGGCTGGTTTTGATCAGCCCCATGCGTTCTTCCACCTGCTCTGCAGTGAGCTTGCCTTTCTTGGCGGAGTTTTCGTAGTTGCGGCGAATTACGGCAAGGCCTCGATCAAGCGCGTCCTGTTTGACCTCAACGATGGTGGCAGGAATGCCCACATTGGCGAAGTTCATGGCAATACCACCACCCATGGTGCCGGCACCGATAATACCCACACTCTTCACCTCACGTACCGGAGTATCCTTGGCCAGGCCTTTGACCTTGGAAACCTCGCGCTCGGCAAAGAACGAATGAATCAGGCCAGCACGCTGCGGCGATTCCATGCATTCCTTGAACAGTTCACGTTCACGCTTCAGGCCCTCGGCAAACGGCAAGGTGAAAGCTGCTTCTACGGCGTCGACACACTTGAAAGGAGAGAACAGGCCACGGGCTTTTTTGGCCAGACCAGCACGGAACTGGTCAAAGACATCGCTGCCCTTGTCAGCTTCAACCTTGTCGGCAATATCACGCACCCTGCGCACCGGAGCACCTTCAGCTGCCAGTTTCCGCGCATAGGCCAGCCCAACCTGGCGAATATCGTCACCGCCTTCAACAGCATCAACAATGCCCAGAGCCAGCGCGTCTCTGGCGCCTACGAAGTTGCCAGACGTAATCATTTCCAGTGCCTTCTGGGCACCCACAAGGCGAGGCAGGCGCTGGGTACCGCCAGCACCGGGCAACAGACCAAGCTTTACTTCAGGCAAGCCCACCTTGGCAGACGCCAGGGCAACCCTGTAATGACAACCCAGGGCCGTTTCCAGGCCACCGCCCAGTGCGGTGCCATGAATGGCGGCAACAATGGGCTTGTCGCTTGATTCATAGGCATTGATCACATCGGGGAGGCCCGGCTCCTGCAAAGGTTTGCCAAATTCGCGGATGTCCGCGCCAGCAATGAACGTACGGCCTTCACATACCAGCAGGAGGATATCTGCTTCTGCATCCTTCTGGCCCTGCTCCAGGGCGGAAACCAGACCGGCACGCACAGCATGGCTCAAGGCATTGACCGGCGGGTAGTTTACGGAAATGACACCAACATTCCCTTCACGGGTATAAGCAACAACCTCTGACATAATCTCCCCTCGCCTTTTATGAAATATGGTTTTATCTAGCGAAATCAATTAACGATTTAATACAAGTTTAGCCCTTATTTCAACCACCGTTTCGGTTCAGGCATAAAAAAACCGCAGACTTTCGTCTGCGGTTTTTTTATGCCTTTCTGTCTGATCCGGCCGGCTACCGGCAGCCTGGCCTAGACACCGAGCGATTCAATATCCCGGGCTAACATAGCCAGCTGGTGAGCATAGGAGTCGCGCAACTTGTCGCCAGGCACCAGGTACGACGGCGCCGCACAGGTCAGAACCATCGTAGTGCCATCCTGCAGGTGGATAGGTACACCGGCGGAGTTAATGTTCCGATCCCAGTCTCCCAGCGACAGGCAGAAACCGTGCTCCCGGTAATCTTCCATGGCCTGGTCCAGGCCTTCTTTAATTACCGGCCATTTTTCACCGTACTTCTTCGCCATGGCATCGTCGATCAGCTTGCGGGCCGGGTCGCTGATCGCGCAGTAATAGGCGCGCCCTGCAGAGGTTGTCGACATAGGCAGCTTCAGGCCAATATCCATCCGCAGGAGGGTTGCTTCAGGCGGCAGCCGGTTTTCTACATAAATCATGTGCAAGCGGTCGCGACAAGTCAGACCAACCGACATGTTGGTTTGCCGGGCGAACTCGTCCATGTAGGGCTTGGCCAGCTGACGCACCTTCAGGTTTGATACATAGGCGTAACCCAGAGCCAGCACGCCGGAACTAAGCTGATACTTTTCCAGCTGCTGGTTGTAGCCCAGATAACCCAGCTTGGTCAGCGTATAGGTCATGCGCGAAACGGTGGGCTTGGGAAGGCCGGTAATTCTGGCAATGTCCTGGTTGCCGAGTATGACAGACCCCTGACTGAACGCGCGCAGAACATCCAGCCCCCGGGACAATGCCTCCACAAACTTGCGATCCTTACCCGGCTGAACCGGCTCACCATCACCGGATGCCACTTGCAACTCCGGTGAGTTGTCCTGCTGTTTTTTTGCCATAACTTGCCTATTTCCTGAACTGCGTTGCCTGTCACGGATAGCCTGAAGAACCGTGGGCGTGAAAATTGGACACATTCTAGTCTATGAGAAACTCAAGAACCACAATCTGCCATCAAATTTCATGCCAGATTCGAAACACTGGCATTACCCGATGCCACGAAATAACCATGACGGAAACCCGGGCAACCTTTACCATAGTATAGCGATACTTTATTCTGCAATGCGGAACAAAGTCATATGCACGACAACAAACACTACTCAGGAGCATGTATGAAGGTACTTTTTGTAGCGGGCGATCCCAAACCAGAGCGCTGGACCGTACCTATCAAACAACTGCTACCAGAAGCAGACATTTATGTCTGGGATCCGGACGGCCCGGCGATAAATGCAGACTACGCCATCGTATGGCAGCCACCGGCACAACTGTTCGAGCGTGAGACCCACCTGAAGGCCGTTTTCAACCTGGGCGCCGGTATCGACGGATTGCTGAAAGTGCCCAACCTGCCGGCAGACCTTACCGTGGTAAGACTGGAAGATGCCGGCATGTCAGTACAGATGGCCGAGCATGTACTGCACCAGATACTGGAAGTCAGCCGGCAGATGGAGCTGTACCGGGAGCAGCAACGCCAGCGCCTGTGGAAGATACACCGCCCCATCAGCCGGAAAGAGTGGCCCATCGGCATTATGGGGCTAGGGCACATCGGCAAGCGTGTGGCCAGCACACTGGCAAGCCTGGACTATACGGTAAACGGCTGGGCCAGGAGTGAGCACACGGTAGAAGGCGTGCGCACCTTCGCAGGCAACGGGCAACTCAGAGAGTTTCTGGGGGCAACGCGAGTGTTGGTTAACACCCTGCCACTGACCAGCGAAACCGAAAACATCCTCAACTACGACCTGTTCAGCCAGCTCCAGCCGGGTGCGGTGCTGATCAACGTCGGCCGGGGGGAGCACCTCGTGGAAGAAGACCTGCTCAGAGCCCTGAATGAGGAGAAACTGCAGCGGGCCTCCCTGGATGTGTTCCGCAAGGAACCTTTGCCGGCTGGCCACCCGTTCTGGGAGCGAACCGACATCACAATCACGCCGCACATTTCGGCGCGAACTCTTCGGGATGCCACGCTGGAGCAGATCACCGGGAAAATCCGGGACCATGCCAGCGGGCACCCCATCACAGGAATAGTCGACATAGCCCGTGGCTACTGACTAACCCGCGAGCCGATTCTGCCGGTCAACCCAGGACCGGCAGAAGTACCGCAAACACCGCCAGCAATAACAGCAACAGCGGCACCACCAGCAAGACAAAAACACCGTTCCACTGAAAGGCCACTACGTTGCGGGAAACCTGACCAAACCGTGACAGCAACATCACCGACGGCCCGAACGGCGACACCATCATTGCCAGCGAGAAACCAATAACCAGGCCAATTGCCACCAGCATCGGGTCAGCCCCGCTAGCCACAAGTTGCGCAAGCATGCCCGACTGCACGCTCAGCACGGTAATCGGAATCACCCCGGCCATGGAGAACAGCGGCATGATCAGCAGCCCTGCGGCTGCAATCAGGTAACTACCCCAGCCGCTCACCACAAGTCCGTTCAACAGATCTGCCGGCACCACAGTGGCAATCGACACCCCAAGCATGGCTGAGCCGGCAAAGATCGCCATTTCGTTGGACATCACCGCCAACTGTCCCACCCCTTCTGCCAATACCGCCACCGGAGAGCGTTCCTGCAACAACATATAAGACAAAGTGACAGCCGGAACAGCCAACATGGCAGCGACCGACACCTTCACGCCCGCCAAGGCAACCAGCAAAGCCATACAGGCAAACACCACCAGAACCAGAAGCGTCAGTTTGCCCGTTCCTTCAGGCCAGCCGTCGAGCGCAACCCGTTCACTACTGATTTCCCGGAAGCGCTGCCTTTCCAGCACCCAGCCAACCACGATCATCAGCAAAGCTGCCACAAAGCCGAAAGGCAAAAGAGAAGACCAGCTGAGCTGGGGCAGCTCTCGCGTGAGAATCGCAACCGCTACGCTGGTGGGTGCCACCAATGGCACCAGCGCAAACCCTCGCAAGGCGCTGATCAGCACGCTCCTGAGCCACTGCAGTCTTGCCGCGCCCTCTATCCCCCTCTCCTTCAGGCTATCCGCGAGTGTGCCACATAGAAGGCTCATCATTCCGAAACTGAGTACCGAAGCAATACCGCAGCTCACCGCCGCATACTTTGGGTATAAAAGGGATACCCGACCCCCGAGCAGCACATCGTGGATACGCCTGAGGACTTCAAAGCGGCGCACCAGGCACTGCATCATCCCCAGGCTACCCAGAAACGCCGAATAGAACGCTGCATCCGACAACGCATCAAGGGCACCGTCCATTCCGAGACGGCCAGTCACAAACAAACCAACACTAAACGTGAGGGAAAGCAGGAACAACGTCCTTGCATAGACCTGAAGGCGCATCGCGCCCAGCACAAATACCAGGACGAATACCAGCCCGGCGGAGGCGCTAAGGGCTTTGCTCTGCAGACAAATCGCGACAAGCTCCATGACCACGGCACAAGCCATCAGCCAGCGAAGAGTTCCATTCATAAACCAGTCAGCCACCAATGATGAACAATTCTTGCAATTGAGATAGACCCAGATTAGTCTTTTCCAATATCATTTACAAAACTATATTCCGCAGTTCGGAATTACCTAACCATAATCGATACGGCAATTCTTATGAACGCATACATCTATGATGGCTTGAGAACACCATTTGGACGGCATGCAGGCGCCCTGGCCAAGGTTCGCCCCGACGACCTGCTGGCCGAGGTCATTCGCGCACTCATTGAGCGCAACGCCTTTGCTCCGGAGAATTATGAAGACGTGATTGCCGGCTGCACCAACCAGGCCGGTGAAGATGCCCGCAACCTGGCGCGGCACGCCGGACTGCTGGCAGGCTTGCCGGTCGAAACCGGTGGCCAGACCGTTAACAGGCTGTGCGGCTCCGGCCTTGCCGCCATCATCGATGCTGCCCGCGCTATCCGTTGTGGTGAAGGCGATCTGTTCGTAGCCGGCGGTGCCGAGAGCATGAGCCGCGCGCCGTTTGTGCTGGCCAAGTCCGAATCACCTTACAGCCGTGAATTCCGCGCCTTTGACAGCACCATTGGTGCCCGCTTCCCGAACCCGCTGATCGAACGCCAGTTCGGCTCGGACACCATGCCGGAAACCGCAGACAACATCGCACGCGAGCTGAATCTGTGCCGACTGGAAGTGGATCGCTTTGCCGCACAAAGCCAGGCCCGCTATGAAGCCGCCCGCCAGGACGGTTTTTTCAAAGACGAGATCCTGCCCATTTCTGTACCTCAGGGCCGCAAACAACCGCCACTGACCGTACAGGACGACGAGCATCCAAGGCCTACATCCAACCTCGAGGCGCTTTCCAATCTTCGCTCGCTGGCTGAAGATGGCGTGGTTACTGCCGGCAACGCCTCCGGCGTGAACGATGGCGCTGCCGCCCTGATTATCGGCTCCGAAGAAGCCGGCAAGCGGGCTGGCATCCAGCCCCGCGCACGTATCGTATCGGCTGCCATCGCCGGCGTTGCGCCCAATGTAATGGGGTACGGCCCGGTTCCGGCAAGCCAGAAAGCCCTGGCCCGGGCAGGCCTGACACTAAAAGACATGGATGTAATCGAGATCAACGAGGCGTTCGCCGCCCAGGTTCTCGGTTGCACCACCAAACTGGGAATCGATCCTTCCGATTCCAGACTCAACCCGAACGGCGGCGCCATCGCTGTAGGGCACCCTCTTGGTGCTTCCGGCGCCCGGATTGCCCTGACGGCGGTACGCCAACTCGAACGTACTGGTGGCCGTTACGCTCTGATCAGCATGTGCATTGGCGTAGGCCAGGGCATTGCTGCGGTAATTGAACGGGTTTCCAACTAACTTTTCAGGAGAACAACAATGGCTTCCGCACCTTGGGACGACCTGCTGAACTTTGAATCACAACTGGACGAAACCGAGCGTCAGGTACGCGACAGCATTCGCAGCTTCTGCGATAACCGTCTGATGCCCGGCATCGTCGAGGCAAACCGCCACGAAAAATTCGACCGCAGCATCTTCACCGAAATGGGTGAACTGGGCATGCTGGGTGCCACCCTGCCGGAAGAGTACGGCGGCCCCGGCCTGAACCACGTGTGCTACGGCCTGATCGCACGGGAAGTTGAACGGGTAGACTCTGCCTACCGCTCGGCCCTGAGCGTACAGTCTTCACTGGTGATGTACCCGATCTTCTCTTACGGCAAAGAAGAGCTGAAAAAGCGCATTCTGCCGAAACTGGCCTCTGGCGAGTTTGTTGGCTGCTTCGGCCTGACCGAACCCAACCACGGCTCTGACCCCGGTGGTATGGAAACCCGCGCCAAGAAAGTTGACGGCGGCTACCTGCTGAGCGGCTCCAAGACCTGGATCACCAACTCCCCGATTGCCGACGTTTGTGTGGTCTGGGCCAAGCTGGACGGCGTGGTAAACGGCTTTGTGATCGAGCGCGAAGGCGCCACGGGCCTGGAAACCCCGAAGATTGAGGGCAAGTTCTCGCTGCGCGCCTCCGACACCGGTTCTATCTTTATGGACGAAGTCTTCGTTCCTGAAGAAAACCGCCTGGAAGTTGAAGGCCTGAAAGGCCCCCTGAGCTGCCTTACCAAGGCTCGCTACGGTATCAGCTGGGGCGCCCTGGGTGCTGCGGAATTCTGCTGGCATGCAGCCCGCAACTACACCCTGGAGCGTAAGCAGTTTGGCAAGCCCCTGGCCGCCAACCAGCTGATCCAGAAGAAGCTGGTAGACATGCAGACTGAAATCACCCTTGGACTGCAATCTGTGCTGCAGCTGGGCCGCATGATGGATGCTGGCATTGCCACCCCGGATTCCGTTTCCCTTCTGAAGCGTAACAACTGTGGCAAAGCCCTGGACATCGCCCGCGTAGCCCGCGATATGCACGGTGGTAACGGTATTGCAGATGAATACCACGTTATCCGCCACGTCATGAACCTGGAAGCAGTTAACACCTACGAAGGCACCCACGACGTCCACGCCCTGATTCTGGGCCGTGGTCAGACCGGTATTCAGGCCTTCAGCTGATTCCTCCGGAAACAGCACTCCTGAACCCCTCTACGGAGGGGTTTTTTGTGCCCGGCGCCTCGAGGCCTACACTTCTCGCGCGGGCATAGCGAGTAGGGTGAGGCGTTACCGCCTCATCCCTCTCACAGAACCGTACATACGGGCCACGTATACGGCTCATGCCATTAACTTACCCCGAACTCGGGGACAGTGATGCCGGTTTTGACCTTCGCAATATCCATCAACTTCAGGTCATTGTGCAGGTAGGTGTTGGGCAGGGCCAGACTGGCCAGTGGAGATGCTGCATTGCGCCAGCTTTGCATCCGGATGTGCCGGAACGGGGGTTGGTAACCCAGCTGTTTCAGCCTCCGATGCAACCGACTCGGCTTTTTCCACTGCTTGAGCTGGAGGCAACGTAACCGCCGCCTTAGCCAACTCATCACCTGCTTTAACACCCGCGCGCAGTTCGCCACCCGGAAGTAGCTGACAAAGCCCCGCAACACCGGATTCAGCTCACGTATAATGGCCGCGAGTCCGATGCCCCGGTTTCGCTTCGTCAGTGATTTCAGCTTCTGCTTAAGCCTGACCACCTTCTTTCCCTGTATGCGGGTGTACTTGCTATGTATCACCACGCCCAGGAACTTAACCCCTTCATCACTATGGGCGATGTGGGTTTTGGTGGTATTGACCGTCAGCTTCAACTCATTTTCCAGATAGCGCCGGGCAGCCCGTAACGCATTCTCCGCGCCCGCTCGTGAGCCGCACAGGATCAGGATGTCGTCCGCGTAGCGGACGATCCGGTGACCCCGGGCTTTCATGAACTGGTCGAAGGCGTCCAGATAGACGTTCGCAATCAGCGGGCTGATCACGCCGCCCTGCGGGCTTCCCAGCTCCGTTTCTTCAAGGTGGTACCCCACCATCACGCCGCTTTCCAGGAACTGGCGCAGCAGTGACAGGACACTGCCGTCCGTGATCCGTTGGCGGAACTGGCGGATGATCAGGTCATGGTTGAGCGTGTCGAAGCATTTCGACAGGTCCATGTCCACAACCCAGTCACGCCGGTAGCGGCGGATAAACAACTCCGCCTTGCCGATGGCGTGGTGACCACTGCGTCCCGGACGATACCCGTAACTCGACGGGTGGAAATCCGGCTCGAAGATCGGTTCGATAATACGGCGCAGCGCCTGTTGTACAACCCGGTCCCGAACCGTCGGAATGCCCAGCAGACGCTCACCGCCGTCATCCTTGGCGATGGCTACGCGCCTGACTGGTTGCGCCCGATAGCGCTTTTCCTTCAGCTCGAGCAACAGGCACGACAGCTCCACCTCCAGATTCGCCTCAAACGCACTCAGGCTCTGCCCATCGATTCCGGCCGCGCCCTTGTTGCGTTTGATGTGTCTGAAGGCTTCATACAGGCGCTGTTTTGACAGCAATTGCCCGTACAGACTGTAGTATTTCCTCATGCCTGCTCATCTCTGTGGTGACGGCTTCGAGGATCGGTCTGGCTGCCGGTCTGTTTCAGGCGATCCGTCCGGGTACTAGCGCTCTGGCAATCTGCCGCCACGGTATCGCTCTACTCCCTTGTTCGGAGAACACCAGAGCCACTGCGTTCCCGCAGCACCCCGATGCACTTCCCTGCCCCGTCGGGCAGCTTGTGAACGCAGCGTCCACCTGTTCGCTCGTCGTCCGTCACTCTCGTTAATGACTTCCGCCCTTCGCATCCGACCAGAGCTTTTGACCCCGACCGGTCCGCTGAACCTCCGCCAGCGGTCATTCCGGTTTTGTCCTCCACGCTGTTACCAGGTTTCTCAGGCCGGAACTTCCTCACTACTACGGCTTCATCTGCCACCTCGCACCGACTGCGGCCTCGGCCTTCACCTTGCGCCACAGCCTCCGGCATCGCCGGATTCGGTGTCAGGCTTCCCCGGTTACTGCACCGGCTCCCTGTTAACGATGCCACCCTCAAACACAGCACAGGTCTGACTGAGTATCGGGCGTCGCGCTATTTTGCACGCTAACCCACCTGAGCTGCCGAAGCAGGTTCACTTGCGTTGTGTACCGTTAACTTCCTATGGCTTCCTTCAGACCCCACCGTTGGCCAGTGACGCCCTTGCCAGTCGGATTGTCTTCCCCTCAGTCGGGGTGACGCCACCTTCTTTCAGATGGCCGGGTTTGCCGGCTTCGCCGGGCAAACAAAAAAGCCCCGGTGTGCAGCGCACCCGGGGCAAGCGATGAAATACCTGATATTCGTTTTAACTCAACGGAAATCGCTGATCAAAATGACAGCTTCGCGGAAGCCATTACCTGCTCATACTGCTGGCTGCCGCTACCTGCGATCTCGCCAAAGTCCCAGTAGGCATACTCAAGACCCAGAGTCAGGTTCTTATGAGCGGACCACAGCAGGTTGGCGTGGACTGAGGTGGAGGAGTCGAAATAGCTGAGAGTCCCTGCAGGAGAGAAGTCCAGATCGTCCACAATCTCGGTATGGGAAACCGTCAGGTTACTTCTCCAGGTTGAATTCCAGAAGTGACGGTAGGCCGCAGTGACCCCGTAGGTATTCAGCGGCTCAACCTTTCCGGCCGCCTGCTCAGCCCGATCCACATCCGGGTAGGTGAACAGCCCCATGTAACGGCCAAGCGCTCCATAGCTGTATTGCAGACGCAAGTCATCACGCCCAAACGTAGGAATACGGGCACTCAGAGATACAGCACCGGCTGCCTTGGTGTCCTCCGCAGCATCATCTTCCAGGTGGCGCAGCAGGGCCGCAACAGAGTAGAAACCGTAGTTGCCGCGAGTCTGATAGCGCGCTACGAGATCCGGATAGGACTGATCGCCATAGGATTCAGAGCCAAAACCATCTTCCGGGTTTTCGAGGGCGACCATCAACTTGCCACCCGGAGCGGACATGTTATAGCGGAGCATCGGCTGTCGGGCATAGATAAAGGCAGCCTGTTTACCTTAGTCCAGAATCTCTGGCAATGCAGCCAGATCGGTAAAGGTTGTGTAGGTCTGGCCAAAATCCCAACCATTCCAGGAGCCATACGCCTGCCGCATGCGCGGATTATAGCTGTTTGAGACAACTTCATTGCCGGGAGCATCAGCCGCGGTGTTGAAATCCATTTCGATGTACGTGGTCAAATCATGGCCGGCAACATCCTCGGTCTTGGTACCAATGCTGATACGAGATTCACGGACAGAGAAGCCTGTTTTCCAGTCGCTTTCACCTTCATTGGCCGCCTTGGCAAGCGTCCGGGGCAAACCAATGGAGTAACCGTTGCTGATTCCATTACCGTTGGATCCGAAAATCACATCGGCCTTGATGAACCCGCCAAATGTAATCGTGGTATCACCAATCTTCATCCCATCGCCTTCACGTAACAGATATGGGTTGTCGTTCCGCGCCTCAGGGGCAGTCGACACATGACTTTCCAGAACCTGGATGCGCTCACGCAGCTCTTCCAGCTCTGTGTTGCTCTGCGCCTGGGCAGTTACCGAGCCAAGCATCAGCAGAGGTGCACCCGCCAGGGCTACGGCGCGGACCAGCGGATGGGTGGCAAAACGGGTTGTTGTTGTTGTTGTCATCTTGAAAAACCTCGCATCGGAGTTGGTTAGCGTCTTTATTGTTAAATCTACGGGACTGGCACATACCTTCGCGCAATAATTCCGCACAACGGAACTGCTGGTTATTTGCATTTCATTATGCAGTACCATCTTCCGCGACGACGAATATAGATGAAGAATTTTAGATCAACAAGTCCATTTATCTTTTTGCATGTCTACAACGATGCATTTTTTGACAGTTGATTCCGTTAGCATTGACATCCACCGTTTGGTTGATGGATCATGGAACAATTCTGCTATGCGGTATACATTTTCGCTAAGAGCACGGTGAGGGTTACCTATGAACATGAATTACACAGCCGAGGAATTGGCTTTCCGCGATGAAGTTCGCGCATTTCTGGATGCCAAGCTGCCTGAAGACATCGCAGCCAAGGTGAAAGGCTTTCGCAAGCTGAGCAAGGAAGACCACCAGCGGTGGCAAAAAATTCTCAGCGAGCAAGGCTGGTACGCCACGCACTGGCCGGAACAGTACGGGGGTGTCAGCTGGACACCGGTCCAGAAGCACATCTGGGATGAAGAGTCCTGCCGTTACGGTGTGCCCCGCTCCATTCCCTTCGGCGTAAATATGGTGGCCCCGGTCATCATCAAGTTCGGCTCCGAAGAACAGAAGCAGCAGTACCTGCCCCGGATTCTGAGCGGCGAAGACTGGTGGTGTCAGGGTTATTCCGAGCCGGGCGCCGGCTCTGACCTGGCTTCCCTGAAAACACGGGCTGTACGCGAAGGCGACCATTACATCGTTAATGGCCAGAAGACCTGGACCACGCTGGGCCAGCACGCCAACATGATCTTCTGCCTGGTTCGCACCAACACAGAAGTGAAGGCGCAGGAAGGCATCTCATTCCTGTTGATCGACATGAATACCCCGGGCATCACCGTTCGTCCGATCATCACTCTGGACGGCGAGCACGAAGTTAACGAAGTCTTCTTCGAAGACGTGAAGGTTCCCGTCGAGAACCTGGTGGGTGAAGAAGATAAAGGCTGGACCTACGCCAAGTACCTGCTCACCTACGAGCGTACCGGCCTGGCGGGCATCGGCCTGTCCAAGGCAGCACTGACACACCTCAAGCAGCTGGCCAGCCGTCGGGTGAAGAACGGCAAACCTCTGATTCAGGATCCGACCTTCAGCCAACGTATCGCGCAGGTCGAAATCGACCTGATGGCAGCAGCGATCAGCAACCTGAGAATTGTTGCCTCGGTAGAAGGCGGCGGCGTTCCGGGAGCGGAAAGCTCTATGCTGAAAGTGCGCGGCACCGAGATTCGCCAGGCCATCAACGACCTGGCACGCCGGGCGATCGGGCCTTACGCCATTCCGTTTGCTGAAGAAGAGATGGACCAGGCCTATGACGGCGAATTCCTGTCTGACCCGGATGCTGCGCCTCTGGCTGCCCATTACTTCAACAACCGCAAGCTGTCTATTTTCGGTGGATCAAACGAGATCCAGAAGAACATCGTTTCGAAAATGATTCTGGGACTTTAAGGAGGCGACCATGGATTTCCGACTCAACGAAGAGCAGCAAATGCTGCAGGACACCGTGGCTCGTCTGGTTCGCGGTGAATACAGCTTTGAAAAGCGGCTGGAATACAGCGAAACCGAACTTGGCTTCAGTGAAAGTTTCTGGAAGCAACTGGGCGAACTGGGCCTGATGGCTGTGCCATTCCCCGAGGAACTTGGCGGCTTTGGCGGCACCGGTGTTGAAGTTCAAAGCGTGATGACCGAGCTGGGCCGCGGCCTGTGCATCGAGCCGTACCTTCAATCTGTGGTTCTTGGTGGCGGGCTAATTAGCCAGGCCGGCAATGAACAGCAGAAAGAACAGTGGCTGGCCGGCATTGCAACAGGCGAAACCCAGGTAGCCGTTGGCCTGCAGGAGCCCCAGAGCTTCTACAACACCAATGACGTAGAAACCACCGCCGAGAAAGCCGGCAGCGACTATGTTCTTAACGGCCGCAAAGCGGTCGTAATCGGTGGTCATAGTGCCGACCTGCTGGTGGTTTCTGCTCGCACCTCTGGCAGCAGCCGTGATGCCTCTGGCATCAGCCTGTTCGTCATCGACGCCAATGCTGAAGGCCTGGATCGTCGCAGCTACCCGACCATCGACGGCGCGAAGGGCTGCGATCTATTCCTGAACAACGTCAAAGTCGGCGCAGACGCTCTGCTGGGCAACGAAGGTGAGGCTGCCGATGTTATTGAATACCAGGTTGGCCGTGCCATTTCCGCTCTTTGTGGTGAAGCTGTCGGCGTTATGGAAGTCGCCTGTGACCTGACCCTGGACTATCTCAAACAGCGCAAGCAGTTTGGTGTGCCCATCGGAAAGTTCCAGGTGCTTCAGCACCGGATGGCCGACATGATGTCCGAACTGGAGCAGGCTCGTTCAATGGCCATCCTTGCCGCCAGCGTGGCTGATGAGCCTCAGAGTGACGAGCGCCGCCGGGTAATTGCGGCCGCTAAAAACGTAATTAGTCGTAGCGCCCAGTTTATTTCCGAGAAGGGCATACAGTCCCACGGCGGTATTGGCATGACCTGGGAATACAACTTTGCCCACTACGCCAAGCGCCTGGTGATGATCAACCACCAGCTGGGCGATGACGATTTCCACCTGGAGCGCTATGCCGCCCTGCTGGAAGCCAACTGATACTGAATCAGTGAACCTTGGGTCTGCCTCCACATTCAGTCAGGACCCTCTTTCGGGGTGGCCTATGCCACCCCTTTTTTATGGTTCATCGCGCTTTACCGGGAAATGCTGCTTTTATCTTCAGAAAGAAGTAGTCGTTATCCCGGTAGCCGTAGGCCACCCGCTTGATCACCTTGATCTTGTTGTTCATTCCCTCCAACACACTGGT